>MDSY01035530.1_pt1 | contig 20013 bp, 19 predicted proteins | sample 811131 | NCBI WGS metagenome assembly MDSY01 (sample SAMN05326643, study PRJNA326480) | marine metagenome | isolation source: seawater | place: Atlantic Ocean: South West | collected 2010
CAAGAGAATGTCGGCGGCGCATCACTGCATCTTCATCCCGACCCGAAGGTAAGGAACGTGGACCAGTTGAAGGGAAACTCGAAAGTGCATCAGCAATGTGAGCATCGGAGAAACCGTGACTTTTCCATGAACGAAGTTGTTCCCTGTTTAATTCAGTAGGAAGAGCAGATGTTGATGTGATCTCTTTTTCCATTTGTGCTATGTTTTCAAAGCGATACAAGAACCATCGAGTGATTCGAGTAATTTCATGGACCTTTTCAACACTCCAACCTCTTCTGAACGCTTCGATCAAAGCCCCCATGCGCCGGTCAGTAGCCACTCGACACCATTCAACAAGCGTTGAATCGGGTAAAGCGGTCAATGCTCTTTCTGCCATGCCTTCTCCTTCTGATTCATCCGCTCGTGTCAACGGCCGAGGATGAGCGCAACCCTGCTCAAGAGAAGCCCAAGCTTTGAGGAAGGCTTCCTCGAAGTTTCTTCCAATCGCCATGACTTCTCCTGTTGATTTCATTGATGTGCCAAGTGTTCGGTCTGCAGTTCGGAATTTATCAAACGGCCAACGAGGGATTTTCACCACACAGTAATCGAGGGTTGGCTCAAATGCAGCAGTTGTGCCCTCTCCCGTTATTGGGTTTGGTAATTCATCAAGCGTGTAACCAACGGCTATTTTTGCTGCCATTCGGGCGATTGGATATCCAGTGGCCTTGCTTGCAAGTGCCGAGGAACGAGATACACGAGGATTGACTTCAATCACTCGAATCTCACCGGTTGATTGATTGAAAGCAAATTGAACATTGCAGCCACCCTTGATATTGAGTTCTCGAATCAAAGCGAGCGCTTGGTTTCGTAAAATTTGGTGGTCTGCATCTGAAAACGACTGCAGAGGAGCGACAACGGTTGATTCACCGGTGTGAACGCCCATTGGGTCAATATTTTCCATCGTACAAACGATGGTTGCATTATCTGCACCATCACGCATCACTTCATACTCTAATTCCTGCCATCCAAGAATGGATTCTTCAATCAAAACTTGATTAATTCGAGAGTTTCGCAATCCAAGTGCAGCGATCTCCACCAACTGCCCCATGTCCCAAGCCGTACCTCCACCGAGTCCTCCAAGAGTGAATGCGGGGCGGATAAGAATAGGCCAAGAGCCGATGGAACCAGCCGCTGCAATCACTTCATCCATGGTGTTGCACGCTAGAGCATTCGAGATAGGGAGGTTAATCGATTTGCACACTTGGTTGAATAATTCTCTGTCTTCCGCTTTGTCAATGGCGTCCAAGTCAGAACCAATCAATTCCACACCAAGGCGCTCCAAGGAACCGTCATGCGCTAATTCACTTGCAATGTTGAGAGCCGTTTGACCCCCCATTCCTGCGAGCAGAGCACACGGTTTCTCTATTTCCAAAATACGACGGACAGTATCTGGAAGTAAGGGCTCAATGTAGACTTTATCAGCCATTTCGGGGTCGTTTTGAATCGTTGCTGGATTGGAATTAACCAATATGACTTCGTAACCATCTTCTCGCAATGCACGGACTGCTTGGCTTCCTGAAAAGTCAAATTCTGCCGCCTGTCCAATCTTAATTGGACCACTGCCGAGAACGAGAATAGTCTTGAGGTCGTCTCTGCGAGGCATCAGAATCCACCTCCCAATGCGTCATCGACAATTCCACGGAATTGCTCAAACAAAGGTGCAGCATCATGCGGACCAGGGCAAGCCTCGGGATGGAATTGAACGGTGAAGGAAGGGTGACCAACCAAGTCGAGCCCTTCCACTGTTCGGTCGTTGGCATTGACGAACCGCACCACGACTTCAGCGCCGTGTTGGTTGACGCCGGGAGGTGAACATGCCCCACTCGGGTGGGCTGCAAGCATTCCTGCTTCGGGGTCTGCGACTGCAAAACCATGATTCTGACTGGTAATTGATACCAAACCAGTCTTCAAATCAACGACCGGCTGATTGGCTCCACGATGCCCATAACGCATTTTGTAGGTTTGCAAACCTGATGCTAATCCCATCAACTGATGCCCCAGACAAATCCCCATGACTGGTAATTTTGCTTGAACCGCTTGTGCCAATGTATTGCGAGCCATGGTTGCTTTACCCGGATGGGCAGGGTCACCAGGCCCATTGGAACAAAACAAAGCATCGATTTGATAATCATGAACAAGTGTATCAAACGAGGTTTCTGGAGGGCACCATACCACTTCAAAATGAAGACAAAGGTTACGCAGAATGTTGTACTTAATGCCGCAATCAAGAGCACCGAGGCGAGGAAGTGGATGGTCAAGTGCATCCAATGCACCAGGGTTGAGAACCACTGGAGTTGAGAGAGACACTTGGTCAACTAAGTCTTCAAGATCAGGAGAAGTCAGCCCTTTGAGTCGTTGTAGAAGAAGATCTTCGTCCTCTTGAGGTCCGAAGACGCAAAGCACGGTTCCGAGTTCACGAACCCTACGAGTGATTGCTCGAGTATCGATTCCTTCTATGCCGGGAACATTATGCAGTCGAAGTAAATCTGCTACTGGAGCGATTGAGTGCCGGTGGTCTGGTTGATGCATTGCATGACGGACAACGACTCCTCTAGGCCATACTCCTGCAGATTCAGAAGCGCTTGAATGAATACCATAATTTCCGATTAATGGATAGGTAAACGTCAACACTTGGCCAGCAAAAGAAGGGTCGGTCAATGACTCTTGATAGCCCATCATTCCAGTAGTGAATACCAATTCCCCTTCACCATGTCCTTGAGCACCAAACAAAGTGCCGATGTAACGGCCTCCATCAGCAGTAAGAAGAACACCTGGACCTTCCGCGGAAGGTGGTAAATCAACGCCGTAAAGGAGGCCATCTGCTGCATCAGCAAAGGATGGAGCGCCGGAAACTCCCCGTTGATTTTGGCCCGGACTAAATGTGCCGGTTTGTACATCCAATCCCGACATCAATTTGGGTCGAAAACGAACCCCCATAATGATTGGCATGAAGCAGGTGCGAAAAATCAAGTTTCAAGTGAACCTGAAAACCATGCCTATTCGTGACCTTGCGGGCCAGTAGAAGGTAGTTCACTCTTCTTCTTCACGGTCTAAATCCCGAACGTTCTTTCCGTTCGCCGTTGGCTGGATAATAAGCCGAGCATCATCAAAGGTCCGATCACTACCAGCCTCTCCATACCAAGCGTCCAAAAACAGGGCTAAAGCTGCCACTTCTGAATGCGGTTGGTTGCCAACAGCGACATTGTATTGACTGTGTTTGTAGACATCGCCTGGAACTTTTGCACCACCGACGACAATCACCATTGGACGGTCACGACGCATACGAGGAATTGCTTCACGGAACGGCTCACCATACATGGTGAGGTGAACTGCAATACCTGGTACTCCATCACCAGCATCCTCCTCGACAAATCGTCGAAGCCAACCCATTGGGGCTTTGATGTGTTCACAATCCATTCCTCCTCCGAAACGGCTTGCTACAGATTCTAAATTTTCAAACATCTTTGGGTCTTCATCACCCGCTAATAGAAAACGGTCGGCGCCAAGAGCACGACCTACTAAAGCCAAGTGAGTGGTAATTCGAGGATCTCGACCAAGGCGATAGCCCAGTCGTAAAACATCGACTCGCTCCCCTGTCATGATTCGTCGAGATAACAATCCTACAAGAAAGGTGCAGTCTCAAGCAACTGATTCTTCTTGAGCAGGACGGCTTGGTTCTTCAGTAAGAGGCGAGATATCGATCTCGTGATTAGCACAAAACTGTTTCAACCACAACAGAAGTGAAGCATCGACGAGGAAATGAGCGCAATATGTGACTCCACCCCACAAGAGACCCAGTCGAACACTGCGCCAAATGGCAGTTTGAATTTCAAGATCGTTGGTAACAAATCCATAGACAAGAGGTTCCAAAAAGTAAAATCCGCAAATGATAATCATGGCACCTGAAATGAGTGAAGGGAGGAGTTGCCCTAATTCTCGGCTATAGTCTCTAAAGAAAGCTGAAGAAAGACCGAAGAGCATGACGGCTATAGCGACATCTGGAAAACTTAATGTCATTAAAATGGAGACTCCAAGATCCGAATCATCGTTCGCTGAATGAATGAATATCCAATAAAAGAAAATGAGTATCATCAGTAAACTACCCCCGTAGTATGCCTTTCCTGAAATCATTTCAAAAATTGCATTATGGTCTTTTACCTTAAGTCGACGAATCAAGCGGTCCGCCAATTCACTGTTATGCTCACTTGGAGCATGGGTTTCATACATGACCCCATTTGGCCCAGATTCCTCTAAAGAACTCTCCATGGTTTCACCGGACATATTGCCCCTTGACACTCACATGTTATCAAATCTGCCGAACACGAGGGGTTCATGGGCGGCGACTTTGCACCTTCGAGTCTTCACCGAAAGCGTATTTCAGAAGGTCTACATAGAAACGAGACTGATGCTTGTCACGTGATGGGAATACTCAACATAACTCCAGATTCATTTCACGAACAAAGTCGGAAAACAAGCGTTGAATCGGCTGTTCAAGATGGAATCAAAATGTGGGAACTCGGAGCGACATGGATTGATGTTGGAGGGGAGTCAACCCGACCAAATGCTGATCCTGTATCCATTGAAGAAGAACTGAATCGGGTAATTCCTGTCATTGAAGCACTTCGCCGCATAGATTCAAAGGGTCTCATTTCAATTGATACTCGCCGACCTCAAGTTGCACAAGCCGCACTTGATGCTGGTGCAGATTTAGTCAATGATGTATCTGGATTGAGAGATCCAGAGATGGTCAGGGTTATTCTTGAAAGTGGATGTGGCGTTTGCATTATGCATATGCAGGGAACTCCGCAAACTATGCAAAAGCAGCCTATATACGCTGATTGTGCAAAAGAAGTGAGTTCACAATTACTTGAAACTGCTCGAGGTTTAGTTGCAGCAGGGCATCCACCTGAATGCATTGCGCTGGATCCTGGAATCGGTTTTGGCAAAGCCCTTGAGCATAATCTCGAACTTTTGCAACGCCATGAACTGTTCAGAGGGAGTGAAGGGTTTGCGGTTCTATGGGGTGTTTCTCGAAAATCCCTTATCGGACAGTTAACCGGTCACGCAGACCCTGCTGACCGTTTAAGCGGGACATTAGCGCTTGGTGCATATGCATTCTTCGAGGGAATTGACCTCGTTCGCGTCCATGATGTGCAAGAACATATTGACCTGTTCAATGTACTCAATGCTGTTGATTAGAGTCCAAGACTACCCAATAATCCTGCAGCAGCAAACCATGCTCCTGCCATGCTGCCAAGGTTAGAGAGCGAAGTGACCAACAATACCCTTCCTGCTTTATTGCTCCAAAAAGAGCCGAGGCTTTCGAGTTTCAAGAATTGCTGTAAATCTTCAGCTGTAGGCTCCCTCATCTTTAATTGAACATAACCAGCAAACCAACCGGCAGCAAGCGTTGGGTTCAACGACGTAATTGGAGAGGCTGCTGCTGCGGTAAGAATCGCCAACGGGTGACCTCGTGCCAGCGCACAACCGAGGGCTGCAAAAACGGCGTTAGCAGCCGTCCAAACGGTGAACATTTCGATTAAACTGACACCCTCTCCAATGGCGATGAAGTATCCCATGAGACTCATTACAAACAAGGGAATCAACCATGGAATGCTTTTTGCAAAACGCCCACGAACAGGAAGATGGTTTAGTTCCTCTAGCCCAACTTCGTTTGGAGAGGTTTGTTCTGTCAAATGCTTCTCGATGCCCTTGAGGTGGCCTGCCCCAACAACAGCCAGAATCTTCTTGTCCGATGTTTGAAGCGAGGAGATTTTACCCGCTAAAAAGGAATCACGCTCATCGATGAGCACAACGCCAGCACCGGGCGAAAAGGTTCGAAGTTCTTCCATCAAAGAAGATAACAAATCTTGATTTTCGAGTAGTTCATTGACTTCTGGACCTTCTTCATCATCATCTTCTCCAAGCAAGGACCACAAAATACGAAACTTTTCTCTAAAGCGCATTTTCTTCCATGCACGACGCAATGTGGTCTGGATATCTCGGTCGATCAGAGCGACTTCAAGGTCAGCGGCTTCAGCTTCTTGAACCGCTACAAGCAGTTCAGCACCAGGCTGCTGCCCTTCATCCAAACCCATTTTTCGCTGTTCTGCTGCCAACAGAGATTGAAGAAGAACCAGAGGTGCTTTGCCTTCTTTGACCACCTTCAACAATCCTTCTTTGTCCAGACGGCGATTGCTTGTCAGCGCTTGATGTCGAGAGGAACACAATTCGACAGCCACAATATCTGGCTGATAAGTCGATATCTGTTCACGAACGGCTTCTACACTGGCTGTTGAAACATGGGCAGTACCCAAAATTCGCAGCGAATCAGAAATATCGACAAACGGAGTCTCAACCATCAAATCGCCTCACTTTGAAATAAAACTTCTAACTCTGAAGCCATCGCTTTAACAGCAATTCTTTCAGCTTCTTCAGGGTTATCAGGGACGGTCGAAAGCAGCACATTGAACGGTATTTGGCCTCCTGCTAATGCTTTATGGCCTCCAGATAATCCTCCGCTCCATTTGTCCGAGAATAGGCGTCCAAGGTGAAGAGTCTCATCGGTTGAACGAGCGGAAAGGATAACCTTTCCACGTCGAGGGCCAAAAACAACAACGGTATCAATTCCCTCGGTTGGAAGCAGGAAATCAGCAATCTGCGCCAAGGAGTCTCTATTGGGCATTGAAGATAAAGGAGCGAGAAGGGTTGAGTTGAATAATTGACGTGAACCCAAGGCTTCAGCAAAGGATTCAAGTGTTTCTTGAGAGCGTGGTGGCTCTTCTATAGAACGAAGCAAGTCCTTATCGATAAAGGCATTCAGCCATGAAAGTGCACGAATGTCAACCGGATTGAAGTTGCGAGTAAAACCAAGAGTGTCGGTTCGAATACCAAATGCAAGAGCAGTTGCAATTCGTGAATCAATCGGGTGATTAAGACTCATCAACAGACTTGCGACAAGAGAAGAGGTCGCAGAAAACTCAGGCCGGACAAGAGAAATGTCTGCAGCAACCGCTTCTTCAACCGAATGATGATCAAGGACAATATGAGGCACACAATCCTCTGGAAGGATATTGTTTGCACCAGGTTGATGGAAATCAACTGTAATGACAACTGCGGCATCGCGCAAAACGTCCTGGACCTCCCAATCAAGGATTAAACGGCGGACTGGAATCTCAAGCAAACGGACCATAGCCCTGTTTTGTTGGTGTTCAATCAGTCCACCATGCAATAATTCTGGTATGAGGCCCATACTCTCGACTAAATCATACATGGCCAGTCCGGCTCCCAATGCGTCGGGGTCGGGATTATCATGGCAAAATATGGCTACCTTTGACTGCGCTGGAATCGATTGGAGATAATGCAAGACGACACCTGCACCATCTTTCCTTTCCCATGACCGAATACGGTCTTGCATGGCTGCAAAAGATACATCATCAACACTGACAAGGTCAACGCCATCTCCCTTAAGCGGCAATGTGGTGAGAATTGGAACGTCAGCCCATCGGTTTTGGATCGCTGCAACCGGCTCGTCATCTGCTAAAGCTTCGGGATCGAGTAAGAGGACGGCAGTTGGCTTGTGAGCATCGAGGGGTAATGTGTTGAGAAGAGTTGGTCCAGGAAGGGCCATGATTTCACAGCCCTCTAACGGACCATCCAAAGGTAAATTTGTTGCTAATCCGATAAGGATACTACGCCTACGTTCAGCACACCACTGGCTCAATCGAACAGCGAGATGTCCCGAGCCAATAATTAGAAACACTACTTCACCGGCCTGTCTTACTCTTCTTGAGGTTTGAAGTTACGCCCTATTGGGTGTTGAACCAATTCAAAATTCAATGATCACATTTTCTCGCTCGTGATCAAAGATTTCAAACAAGTCACGACGCTTGCAACCTTTCATGTTGGCTACAAATACAGTAGGAATCATTTGAATGGTTTTGTTGTATGCGGTTGTGGTCGAGTTAAACATCTCACGTCGGTCAGCAATCGTGTTTTCCAATTTCACCAACTCTATTTGAATATTAACGAATCCAGAATCTGATTTAAGTTCAGGATATTGTTCAGCAACCATATTGATTCGAGGAATCATTGCGGAAAACGCTGATTCGGCTCTTGCGACTCCAGCAACATCTCCCTGTTGTAAAGCACCTGCTGCCAAAGCACGTGCTTCGAACAACTTGTCAAAGAACTTGATTTCTTGTTTCGCCATACCTTTAGCAATATTGACTAGATTCGGTATCATATCGTATCGCTGCTTGAGCATAACTGATATTTGAGCCCAAGAGTTTTCGATGTTTTCTTCAAGATTAACCAATCGATTCCAGGTTGAGAAAAACCATATACAGAAGACGATGATCAAAAACCCACCGATAGCGCCAGCAATCAAAAGCACAGTTGACATGGATTTACGTGATACCATTCCCACTTCAAACCATCGGTTCACTCTTAAAGAGAGAGGCAAGGTCATGAAGCAAGAACTGTTGCCATAGCCATCCATCTCAACCAATGTGGCTTTGAGAAAGAGAAAAAAGCGGGGAACTCACATGATAATCGAGACGCTGATTATTTCTCTCGGTGTTTTTTTCGTCGCCTTTTTGTTTGCACCCCTTGGCATGGGCGGTGGGATGATTTTCGTCCCACTCCTGCATTATGGATTGGGTTGGGAAATCAACGGCGCTCTTTTTGCAGTTTCGCTTTCACTAACTGCAGTAGTAAGTTGGGGCAGCGGACTTGCACACAGAAGTGAACAGCATTACGATGATGAAACACTAAAAATCGGCCTGAAAGGAGCGATTCCAGGAGCACTCGTTGGCGTTGTGATTGTCGTGCTGATTGGAGATAAAATGGACTTTGTGTTCAAAGTATTGAGCATCGTTATGATTTCATGGGCGATTTACAAAACGGCAATGAAGATGCGTTACGATTCAGAACTAAGCGGTGAGAAAGAACAAGAATCTCGTGAAGTTCAACACAGACCTCTGCAAATTGGTTCAGGTATTGGAGGTATATTGTCAAGCGTCTTAGCGGTTGGTGCCGGCGTTATTTATGTCCCAGTGATACGAACATTTGCTCACCTTGAACCAAGGAAAGCGATTGGTACAAGCCTTCATTTCATGATGATCGTGGTACCTGTCGCCATCTTCGCACACTTACTTACTCTCCCTTCAGAGATGTATTCAAAACTCGGTGAAGAGTTTCTCTTGATTCTAATTTTTATGTCCTTAACGCTCCTTGGTTCTCGACATGGAGCCAAATATGGAATGAAGTATCTCTCAGAACAACAACTGATGAAGATTTTTTTAGGCGTTATTATTGTTGTAGCCTTGAAGTATCTAACAGATATTGCTGGATTTTAATCTTCACCATCGATGACAAAATCATCCGATGGAGCATTGAACATCAACTGTGAGGTGTCTTCAACTGCCACAAGCCCTCGTATGCTGTGCCGTTCTTGCAGTTCTGCAGTAGGTAAAGCGAGTTTGACCCGAGTGTTGGCAAAAGAAAGCAAGTGTCCAGAAGAGACATTCCATTCACCTTCAGGAAGCCACAAACCAATCGAGCCGAGTTCGGGGTGGTGAACGACAACTAACGTGTCTTCATTTCCATCAACTTCAGCACGTACCACCTTCAGAGTTGCTTGTTTAGGAATCAGTTTGCTCGATGGTTGCCAATCCTTCCAAGTGTCCTCAAACGGTTGGTTATGCTCATCTGCACGCTGTTCGATAACTTGGATTTTCTTTGCAAATACTTCTGCTTCTTCTTCGGATAACTGGTTCAAACCATCCAGTAGGGAACGAAGACCTTCATGCTGGAGCATATCGGTTTGCGTCATGGCAGCATTCGCCATCAAAAGATGTTCAGAAAGCGTTTCTAATTGCTCTTGAGAGTTGTTCGGTAATGCACACTCCATCGCTTCATCGAGAACTTCGAGTGCCAAACCCGGTTGATCGATTGCTAGCAATGCTTCACCGAGAGTCATCAATTGAGATGAGGCTACTTTTTTGTCATCAGAAATAATTTCGTTCGCTGAATGAATGTGCTGATGAGCCACTTCAGTGTCACCCATTAGGTGACGAGAAATACCCGCGCAAACCAAGTATGGTAATCGAGAAGCGGAAATCAATTGTGCTTGCCTGTCTGCAGTCTCAAATAATCGTGCTGAACGATCCCATTTCTCCGAAGCAATGGCCAATAATCCAAGCTGGTAAACAGCATGCATCTCTGCAAAGGAGTCATCAATGAGCGTGGCAGATTGAAGTGCTCTTGAAAGGTGTAATCGAGCCGTTTCTCTTTTTCCAGACATTTTAGCCATCAAGCCGAGCGCTGTTTCAGTGCGATACAAATAACCACTCAGCGCCCCGTGGGCAAGTTCTGCTGAAGATTCATCAAGAGGGGCTAAATCAAGACCAATGGCCTCTAAAACCTCGCTGAGTAAGAGCAAGGTTCCTTCATACGCCTCACGCAGATGTTCTGAACTGTTATTGGCAGTAAGTTGCGATAAGTGCGTATCCAGCGAAAGGATGGGTTTGCAAATATCAGGTAAGGAACCCAGTTTCTTCAAATGGCTGCCTTTGATTTTCTCGCCCGCTAACGCACGTTGTAAAGCACGTTTGAGATTGACTTCAGAAGGTGAAGTCAATGATGGCTTCTGTGAACGAGGGCGATCTTCAATGAGTGAATCTACCATCCAAGTTAATTTGGCTTGGATATCATATTGGTGGACTCGGCTAATTGCATATCGCATCTCAGCAGCCCGGACTCGCCGAGAGAGACTTTTCATTCTCCCTTTGTATTTTGATGAACTTTGAGCAGCCAGTCGTTGTATAAAGGTAGATGGCGGACAAGTGGTATATCCAAGATTGGCTTTCTCACCGGATGTTGTCATTTTGAAATCATCCGTAACCAGGATGACTTCTCGACCTTCACGCTGAAGTTGCGATGCAAGTACCATCAAGGACAAGTCAACATCTTGCGGAGATGCCTTTTCTCCAATTTTTTGCCCGAGTCCCCGAATTTGTCCATCATCGATTGCAATCGTGGTCAGAAGCGATTCAAATTCATCCAATACTTTGGGTTTTTTAGACCAGCGTTGGAATCGAACATTGCGTATTTCCTCATGAACGCCAGGAGTCACAAAAAGTGTCTGACTGTTGTTCTTGAGTATCTTAGTAGCATCTTTTACAAAAGAATTTGGAGCCATTGAACCAAGATGTATGAAGCAGTTGGAATCAACAACCCAGGTCTGCGTCATAGCAATCCCAAGAGGTTCAACCTCAAGAGTTTTCTTCGGGATTAAATCCTTGGAAGATGCAGGTAGCCGGTCGTTTAAACACTCTGTGGCGGTTTTTGGCTACAATTCGATAGCCGATATCACGCAACGGCAAAGGGATCAACCATAACAGAGGGAACCACATTGAATAATACCATTTCATGTAAAGAAGACAACGAATACCTGCTGCTGAGCGCATGTATGGTTTGCCGTTACGAATCAAATAAACCGAGTCTGCGGCTTGAAACTTCTCGGGGAATGTCGAAATCAGTTCTTGGCCTTCTTCACTTTCAATAGCTAAAAATCGTATTGAATACTGTTGCTTCAAACGAGGATTTAGAAAGACTGCGGTATGAGTGCAGAGGCCACAATCTCCGTCCATCAAAAGGGCGTCTTTCTGCATCACTTCACCACCTCAATCGGCTCGATGTTCCATGTTCGAACTTTGACACCAGGGCTCATATGGATATGTTCGGGTCGCAGTGAATTTTCTATTCCGAGGTCAAAAGATTCCAGCAAGGTATTGCTTTCGACTTCGACTTCAGCCACACTGTATTCCCAAGGCAGATGATGCGTGTAGGCTCTTTTCAATATACCATTGTGCCAAGTGTACAAACTGTAACGTTCAAACAAAAAATATTCGAGAGAACCTTCAACAGCACGCTCCATAGGACCTATTCTCTTCGTTGTGCCAATCAAAGACTGACCTCCATCAGTACGTCGTGAAGTCCAAGAATAAGACTCTTCACTCTCGACATTAACTTTGCATTTCGCATACCGATAAGGAAGACCATATGAGCGTGGGGCATGAAAACACGTCACTCTACTTTGAGCATCGAGAGTCAGAAATAAGATACCCGGCACACCGTCTTTCGTCACATAGGCTCGAACATTAAATTCACCAAAGGTCGAGATGAACGGGAGCCAAGGCAGATTTCGTGGTCGAACCTTTTCCATTGTGAAAGGAATGGCTCCAATATAGGCATCTCCATTGAAAAAATCTATCTCGAGACCTTCAGGAATGTGGGGCTGCAATGCTTTAGCATCGACTTTCCAGTGCATGAATGTGAGATTTATCCAGTTTTGATGAAGCGTGCATTTACGTTCTGGCATGTCAAAAGGAATATGACTGCAATCGAGGTTATGCTTTGCAGCCATGGTTGTCGCAGTAAGCGTGTTGACTTGAAACATCCTCTCAAACTTCAGTCGAAGTCACGGAGTGGTCTTCAAAGTTAATATCTCCAAGATCACGTTGTTGCCAAGTAGCCAGAAGCCCGAGGAGGAAACCAAGCGGAGACATCATGGTGCACAAGACTAGAATTGGAGTAGAGACATACATTGGGCGGTCTGCAGCAAGCATTCGCAACCAAACATAACGCCCGACAAAGAGGTCGAAAGCGAGCATGTGTAACCAAGCAAGAGCGATTACTTCCTCATCTTGAAACAATTCAACGACCAATTCGGGGGTTGGCATCTGCGTGAGGAAAGTGAAAAGAACATCTGGAGCGTTTGGTAGTGCTAACAGTGTGTAAGGGATGAGCAGTGGGAAAATAGACCATCGGATATCCCCTACATATTTTTTGGTAAATTCATGCTTGGGCATGAACCACATAAGACTCCAAAAGGGGAGAATGAGTATTGATGATATCCAGAATGTGCCGACTGCAATTGTGTCCATAACGCTATTTAATCCGGTTTCGCTTATAGTGGCATGTTTTGTATGACATCAAACAAAACTTCTGCCTGAAGGCAATGTGGCATCAAATTGATTCGATAACCATTGCAATACCTTGGCCACCGCCAATGCATGCTGTCGCAACACCGTATTTCCCACCGCATCGCTTCAATTCGTAAGCAAGGGTAAGAACCAACCGAGTTCCTGTGGCTGCCAATGGATGACCGAGACCTACTGCGCCACCGTTCACGTTGACTTTTTCTACATCGATTTCAAGGTCTTTGATGCAAGCAACTGCTTGTCCGGCAAAGGCTTCGTTAATTTCCCAACGGTCAATATCTGCTGTTGTGAGTCCTGCCTTTTCTAGAGCCTTACGGGATGAAGGGACTGGCCCATATGCCATGATTGCTGGCTCGAGGCCGACAATGCCCCAAGAGACAATCCGTGCAAGTGGTTCATCTCCATCTGCAGCTGCTTGTGAAGCAGACTTGATGACAACCGCTGCTGCACCATCAACAACACCAGATGCATTGCCAGCAGTCACAAACGAGTCTGGGCCAAAAGCAGTTGGTAGGTGAGACAAAGATTCAGCAGTTGTGTTTTTGACAACGTGGTCTTCGTCTTTGTGCGTGACAACGGTATCACCTCGTCGACCTTTGATCGTTACCGGAATGATTTCTTGTTCAAAAACATTATTTTCTATAGAAGCGGTAGTTAAAGCATGTGAACGTGCTGCATAAGCATCGATTTCTTCTCGAGTAACGCCCTTGCGATTACAGATTTCATCAGAAGTCTGAGCCATGAACAATCCACATGTAGTATCTTGAAGATTGGTCATCATGTAATCTTCGACTTTCGGAGACCGTCCAAGTTTCCAGCCTTCACGTCCGCCACGCATAACGTGAGGTGCTTGACTTAGGTTCTCCATACCGCCTGAGACAACGGTGGAGGCATCTCCGAGCATAATCATTTGAGCACCAGTTACGATTGACTGAACTCCTGAACCACAAATACGAGAGAGAGTTAACATAGGCACTTCTTGAGGAATTCCACCTTTTAGTCCAGCGTGACGTGATCCGTAAATCGATTGGGAACAGGTCTGCAATGCATAGCCCATGACGACATGGTCAACGGATGAAGGGTCTGTACCGGTTTTCTCAAGTGCTCCTTTAATGGCAAGACCTCCGAGGTCTTGTGCACTCATGGATTTCAATAATCCGCCTTGCTTTCCGTCGCCGCGCTTTCCGCCAACCCATTCACAAAATGGTGTTCTTGCTCCGCCTACAATGACTACATCTTCTGCCATGATGCAACCAAAGCGTGTTGGCTGATAACTTCATGCTATTGCCATTATCAAAAACAGTAGCAGATAGAACATGGGAAGGTAAAACGTCTCAAAGACAGAATATGTATATGCAAGAATACTGTGTTCAGAGCCTTGAGCAAGAACATATTCTTGTTCAGAGGTTTTGTTAAATCCAAGAACTTTCATCAAAGCGTTCTTTGGCGCATCAACGAGATTCTCTTTCGATAATTCCTTTTTCGAGCGTGAGGTTAATTCTCCACGGATGTAAACCGGGTCGCCAAGTTGTAGACCATAAAGAGTCCAACGAGTCTTTCCTACATTCCAAACCTTCAGTGGGTCCCGATAACTGATTTGATTGAACTTAGACGGATCTACGCATATTCCACCACTGCCATCGTGGAGAATGAAAGGAATACCACCGCGCTGTCGAGCAGATTCTTCTGAGTGCAATGGTTCGCGAACGAAAATCCAGTCAGAAAAAGATTTCAGCAAGCGGTTGAGGGACTTCATTTGCATTTGGAAAAAAGAGGTAGATGTTCGGCCTTGGTTGTCCACTTCCGCTGAAAAATCTTCACGAACCCATTCAAAACAAACCAGGTTTGAACAGGCCATTGCCGGGTCATCATCGACAAATATCTTGACTGCTTTTTGAGGACCGGGTCGAACTTGTCCAATCAGTTCAACTTCTCCTTCATCGACATCTGAAACAAGTGTTGTTGGTAGGTCAATCATATTCATGTTATCAATCAACTTCTTCATCCAGCCTGACAACAGAATCAAGAGATACAAGACCGTGTAACCAATGGCAATAACAAAAAGAACGACAATCAGTAGACCTACATTGGAATTATCATCGAGAAGAAAACTGAAAAAGAAACCAAATGTATCCAAATTATCCTTGAGAGCATTGATGACTCCCCAATATTGTAGCATGAAAAGTCCGAGTGTGAAATACACAGCTCGAAGGGTGAGGAGAGGCGGTTTAGGAGCACCAATCATGAAGGGATGTTCAAGAATCAATGAGCCATCATAGTCTTCAACATAGGGGCTTTCTTTATTCCATACATGCCGACTAGGTGCGGGGAAATTCCAACTCGCTGCATACTCATCTGATGGCTCTAGACTTTTTTTCAGCCAGTATTCTTCTGAGGTGAAACCTCGTTCTTTTGCATAGGATTCAAGGTATTTTGAGTCTGTAAATTTTTCTTTGAATTGTGTTAATTGTTGCGCAAAAGGATGTGGAGTGGTATAGAAAAGTAAACCGAGGCCTGCCAGAGCCCAAAAAGGACTTAGAAAGAAACCATAAATGTAGAGCAGTGCTCCGAAGAACCAACCCAATTGCATATTCTGGGTGTATGGGAGTGAAGCGATAAAAAATCTCCCGTCAACTTCAGGAGCCTTGCCATCCATGAAGTTCGGTTGGCATCAAAGGTCTTGAACTATGTGGAAAAATCAAATGAGTGCAAACATGGTTAAGCCACACATGACACAAACGATTGGCATAATCAACAATTCAGCGGACGAGCGTATTTTGCCGAGATTAGCAAGTTCTGTTCCTCGATGAATATTGGCTTTCATGCCTGGACTGTTTTCACCGTGAACTGAGATCGCAGTATGTCCAACAGTGCCATCAAGCTGCTCGTGAGACATTTCTTCTGATGAGCGGGGTTTAATCATACCCAAAAGATAGACTGGGTTTCCAATTCGAAGAGCGTAAGCAGTCCAGCGGTGCTTGCGAACATCTCCGTTACGGAACAGACGCGCAGCAAACTCAGTTTGGAAATGGTCTCGCAAGGTGTCTGCGTGACTTGACGTCCATCGCTTTACAAAGGCGCCAAGATGTTTTTTCTTGAAACTACCAGATTCAACACGGATTCCGCCGGTGCCGTCGTGAAGCATGAAAGGTACATAGCCCGAATCTGAACACACTCTTTTCCAGTTGCATTCCTCTCTTGTCGTGGTGTTTCCATCTGAATCAGTCGATTTGACTTGACGGCATACATAGACTTCATATTCCCATTTGAAGTCGACACAGCCCGGAATCATTCGATTGTGGTTACCGTCAACAACGACGTTAATCCACTGTTCAGGGGCAGGGCGTACTTGACCAACGAGTTCTGCTGAACCTACGGCAACTGAACGAACCAGTGAGGTTGGTGTGTCAATCATTTGTTGTTGTTTTTTGTGCTGGAAGAATCCAATTAACAGCCAGATAAAGCCAATCACGCTCACGATAATGGGCGTGTATTTCATTGAAGCCTCTTCAGCCAGCATCTCGCCACTGTCAACCATTGCTTTCTCATCAAGGACAAGCATTCCCAAAGAGATAGAGAGGAAGATGATGAACAAGACCATACTGATGCCGAAGGTGGCTAAGGTAGCTGGTACTGGAGTTCCTACTTTCGTAGGGTGTTCTGCAAGTGGAGTTCCATCTTCATCGGCAGCATATCGGTCGTCTTGATTCCAAGTAGACGGCCCAGGTGCCGGAAGTATCCAGTCACTTGGGTCATTGGTTGGACTGTATGAAGAGCGTCCAAAGAACCAAGATTCAAGTTCGTATCCGTTCTTGAGAGCATCCGTCTCCAAATCATCAGGTTGTGGTGCATTCTTTCGAACATTGTGAAGGTCTGCTTCCAATGATGCTGGTGAAACGAGAGCGATGAGCAAAAATCCAAACGCTGCTACAATTCCACCTCCGGACATGAACATTGCCAATCCGCCAATGACCATCAAGAGACCAACAGCCCATACAATCCAATTCAACCAATGATAGGGTGTAGTAAACTGGAAAAACCCTCTATCGAGATGAACACCGTCGAGTGACATATCGGTTCCTAGTGAAGAGAGTGTAAAACCCTTGGGAGCATAAAAATTAGAGACGTATCCACTATGCGCCAAGTATTCCTATCACTTTGACAAGGATTCTTTTATCTCTACATCCATCGAATTCAGCATAGTGTATTTGCTCCCATGTCCCCAAATGAAGCCTGCCATCCCGAACAGGCATAGTGACCTGCTGCCCGAGTAATTGACGTTTCAGATGTGCATCGCCATTATCTTCACCAGTTCGGTGATGGTGATATTCCTCGCCTTCTTTTCCGTCACGCCCATAAAATGGAGCGACCTTTTCCAGCCACTTCATGATGTCATGGTGCAAACCATGCTCGAGGTCATTGACATAGCAGGATGCTGTGATATGCATTGGATTGACTAAGACTAGACCGTCGACAATACCACTTTCCTTGACGACGCGTTGGACATCTGGAGTAATACAGCGAATCTCATACCGTTCATCAGTATTAATCCATAATTCTTCGACATACGTTGCTGCTTGGCCTGTGAGAAGTTTCCCCATAGTCAAACCAAGGGTTGGAGGTTGTTGATTATTTCAGTGAGCCAAAAAGTGATGAATCATCCATTCCCTGACCAGAACTCATCAATGGAATCGCAACCAGTAACCCGCAAATGACGGAACAAATCCCTTGAACTACGGCTACAAGAGTAAACGCTGCCGAATCATCATCAAGAAGAGACCCTATACCACCATCTGCGCCTAAAGAAACCGCTGCAAGCCCCATCAAATAAGAGATGAAAAGCGAAAGTAATGCCAAATGAATGCCTTTCTTCTTGTATTGTGTCATCCAAAAGCCGGATAAAATACACGTTAGACCGACAAACAGTGCATTGGTGATATCAATCAAAAAAGCTGCTTGAGGAACAATCAGTTCTTCTCCAGTGAATGGATTTTGTGGTGTTAAAAAAAACAAGGGAAGAGTACCCAAAAGGGAAAACGCGCCCCAAATGATGACAAAAATACCGATAATCTTTGGAGATGAGGAGTGTTGTTGCAAATAAACAACCTGATGCCCATTGGTATTGCCCGGTTGAGGGAAACCAACAAGGATTGGAGAAAGTCGAGATTCATGAGAGTGGTTGTGGACAGTATCGCCAGAATGAAGGTCGCCTGCAAACGCACTGTCTTGCATCGATACTTCGTTTGAGGAATAATCGCCATCATCCCAAGGATTCGGTTGCATGAGGAAACTGAGAACACCTACTCCTATCAATGCTTCTTCTTGCTGTAAGAGAGCATAGTGGTGTTGAAGAGGGAGGAACCCTTGGAATAACCAAGGAGGGGCGTTATGACTGACATTTTGCTGGTCTACAAGAAAAACTTCGAGGCCGTACATGACCTCAGCCTTGATTCAGTCACGAAGGCGCTGGATGAAGCGAGTCAACGTAGGGGTGGCTTGCGCATTGATGTCCGTGCTCGAGAACAAGTTCGACGTGCAGATTTTATCGGCCGAGATTTAGTACTTGTGCTTGGCGGAGATGGGACATTAACCAGTATCTCGCATAACATCGATGCAGCTACTCCTGTCATGGGAATTAATTCACATCCTCGAACTGACGATCCGAAAGGAAGTTTTGGATTTTATATGGATTCGAACCTTGAGACGTTTGCTGAAGATTTGGAGACTGCGCTGAACGGAAAGGCAATTGTCAATGAATTACCTCGCCTCCAAGCAATCATTGACACTACTTCGGGAAACAGATTCACAACAGACCCAGCGATGAATGATTTGTTGATTGCCAATACGCACCAGTATGCTCCAAGCAAATACCATTTGCGCCGAGGTGATAATAAATGCCTCCAGCAGAGCAGTGGCCTACTGTTTTCAACATGGCTTGGCCAAGGTGCTTGGCTAGCGAATGCAGCTGGAAAAGGTGATCTTGAACACCTCTTTCAAAAAGTAAAGAATGAGCATAAGTCAACCCACTATTTCGTATTAGCACGTGATATTGCACCAGCAGAAAGGGAAGGAATGCCATGGTCCTGGATGGATTGGACAGATGAGTCAACAACCATCACCTCAGACATGCATCGAGGATATGTGGTGCCTGATGGGTGGGATGAAGTACACTTCAACAGAGGAGCGACAATTACAGTCAATTCCGATGCCCCTCTTCTGCGACTGTTAACATTTAGACGCTCAATGACAGATCGCTTTGACCAGTTCATTGCTGGTGAATGAAGCGACTTAGCCTCATGTCCATGAGGTGATTGCCTTCATTTCCGCTCATGAGTTCATGAGCAGCCACGAAAAGAATATCAAAAAGAGCGCGATTGAATTTAGAACAATTGCAGGAACCACATTCTTTGCCTCAGGATGGTTTGGTTGCATTCGGCGAATGTTGACATGTGGTAGCATTGAAAGAATCGCAACAATACTCACAAGGCCGCAGCACAAATTCAAACCAGGAACGAAGGAAAGAAGTATGGACAGAACTCCAAATATGACCCAATCTAAACTGTAGATTTTCTTGATTGGGACCATTGGACCCATCTGTTGACCTGGAAAAGGCATCTGATGTTGCAGAGGGGGTGGTTGTTGGATAATGATTGTTTGAGGTGCTGGAGGTGCTTGAGGTGTTGGTGGAAGGTGATAGTGATTATGAATGACGTTACCAGTGTGCATGTCCCGGCCTACAACGCTGTCTTGAACGTTGGTTGGTTGGTCAGGACCTGGTTGCATGATGCTTCCTCGACGGTTGCTGAATGCTGCGCTAAATAATGCTATTCATGCGGTGTAAAAAGTAAAGTGGCATAGGCGTAAAAAAAGGGTGGAGACTGGAACTCGACAAAGAGTTCCAGCCTCCGGTTTTCTTAGGAGGTGATCCATCTGCAGGTTCCCCTACAGATACCTTGTTACGACTTAA
>MDSY01082406.1_pt1 | contig 20002 bp, 15 predicted proteins | sample 811131 | NCBI WGS metagenome assembly MDSY01 (sample SAMN05326643, study PRJNA326480) | marine metagenome | isolation source: seawater | place: Atlantic Ocean: South West | collected 2010
GGGGGGGGGGGGGGGGGGGTCGGTCAGCATACATCCTGCACCAGATCGCACACCAGGGATGAGAGGTGCTTGTTGGGGTTGCACAGCTGTGCGGCACAGCTGTACCGCACAGCTGTACCGCTCCAGCGTTGCGCATCTCCGCGCGGTGTGGTTTCTGGAAAAGCGACGTGACGGCGTCGGCGGCGCGGTCTCGGGTAACCGACACGGGGGTGAGGGCGTCGCGATGTAGGCACCAAAAGAGCTGGAATGCACGGACCGAGCTCAACGTACCAGTCCGCCGTTTGCGTACGCGGTGGATGTCGCATCTTGCGTCAAATGCCGGCCCATGGCGCGTGCGGAGTGTCGTCCCCGTCCCCGTCAGACAAGATCGAACTGCTCGATGGGAAACTGTGGCAAGAGGACACCGAGTTCGAAGTGGCGTGCGGTACGAAAAGCACGTCGCTTGGAAACAGCGCTTGAGGAATCGCGCAGAGCACGCTGCGTTTGGACGACTTCGCGCGACGGCCAAGTCGCGGAACGAGGTACCAGCGCGGTGGCGTCTGCGGAGACGGAGGGGATCACTCGGGTTTTCTCATGAACTCAATAACTGTAAGAGGCGGGGCGGGGAGAATCGATGTCGGAGAAACGACTCCCTGGTGTAATAACCCACACGCGCAGGGAGTCACTGCCCTTTGCCTCTCACGACGAGATTCTCAAGATCCTGCCTCCGAAAAATCATAGGTGACGCGAAGAAAAAAACAGACATTGACGAGACGCGAAACGTGGAGACTGTGAAACAATAGCACCGCGAGCCTTAATCATAAACTTTCAACAAAAACACCCTCAAAGACTCGACCAGTCCAGTTCGTTTTGCGAAACATCAAGGTGTTCCAGGTTTTTGTTCGTGAGCAGCCCGACCGGGACGGCGCCAGTGAATTGATTCCTCGACAAATCCAGCCACCGCAGGTTTTTCAAAGATGACAATTCGTGAGGCAACGTGCCGCTGTATTTATTGTTCGAGAAGTCCAGCTTCAACACTTGGTGCAGGTTGAGTAATTGCGAGCCGAGTAGTGGGCCTTGTAGTTCGTTATTGGAGACGTCTAGCAACCTTAAAGAACTAAGCCCAGCTAAGCTAGCGGGTAGAGTTCCGTTCAAGTTATTTTTCGAACAGTCGAATTGAGTTAACTTTTTCATTTTTCGGATATCCACGACGCCTTCGCTGGGAATTCGGTCAGAGAAAGAGTTACCGCTTATATTTACGGTCCTCACGTGCTCAAGGCCCATCAGTTCATCGGGCAATGACCCATCGAACCCGCAGTTTGAAAGGTCAACCTTCCGTAGTTGCGAGTTGATAGGGAACAAAGACCCCGGTAACAGTCCGATTAAATTGTTCGCCCCCGCTGTCGAAAAAACCTTTAAACTAATTGGAGTGGCGAACGTATCGGGAAATTGACCACTCAACGGGTTATTAGACACGTCCCAAATCGCTAGCGTGCCAGAATCAACCGGTAACATAGGTGGAGGGCCTTGTAACGAATTCTCGCTGACGTCAAAAATAATAAGCTTTGAATCCACTACTGCTCTCAACGCGTTGCTCGCTGCGACTAACCCGTCGGTAAATTTGTTACCACTCGCGCTGAACACCTCTAAGTACGGTAACCCACAAACCGTAACCGGCAACGCACCACTTAATCCATTACTGGACACATTAAACATAATTAAGTTCAGTAACCGGTTACCTAAACCTTCCGGTACCTCACCCACTAAGTTGTTTCCGCTCAAGTCGAGTTTTTCTAACTTGATTGCAGCGCTTAACTCAACCGGAATTTCGCCCCTTAAGTTGTTACTTCTTAAACTTAAACTCTTTAGCCCTTTTAACGATCCAAAAGCACTTGAAATTTCGCCTCGTAACGTGTTGTGGGAGACGTCTAAGTATCGCAACCGGTGTAACCTCGCCAAGGTTTGGGGTAAAACGCCGTTTAGTTTATTATCGCTTAGCTGTAATGCAAGCACTCCGGCGATTGCATCTTCGGAGGAACAAAAGACTCCCTCCCATTGGCAGTGACTTTTCCTGCTTAACCAGTTCCGTTGCCGAAGCCACCGCGAACCCTCCGTACCCTTGTACAGCTCCGTTAACACGACTCGCTCCACGCGTCGGATCTCTTCCACGAGGTCTGGGTATTTTGCAATGTCGGGAAGGGGGTCGAAGGCGACGTCGGTGGCGTCGACGCCGGCAAATCGCCAAGAACTGGAAGACGATTGTGAAGACGTTGACGAAGACACGTCCCTTTTGGACTCCTTCACATCCAATTTATACTCACCAGCAGCATCCGCAGAGCACATGCCTGACTCTTCATTACACTCCCCATCGTCCCTTCCATCGTTCTCCGAGACTGTTTCCTCACCGCCGTCTTTCGTCGGTCCTAATAAAAACACGCCATCCTCAGAAACACGCGGTCTTCGTTCAATTTCTTTTCTATCCGTCGGCACGCCGTAGTGGTCCCGCAACGTCTGTTCATCTTCCGCGACTTTGCGCACGGTGTCTTTGACTAAATACGAAGCGGCGTTTCTTGATTTGGCTCGGTCGTTGTACCCTCCTGATTTGGTGCTTACCCGGACGGCATCGCTTTGACACTTCTCGTGTAAAAGCTGTTTTAATAAATCAACCGCTTCCCGGTGATCCAGAATGATGTTAACTGCGTTGGTTAAATCAGCGCACGGGTTCGTGGTCTGGCCGGGGACTTGTGCAGGTGCGTTTTCGCACGTTTCCCTGAGTAATACCACGGAGGCGTGTTGCAAGTCGAACGCGCTCTCGTCGATTAAATTCCTAGCGTAACCCTCGCACGGGTGTATTAACAAAGATTGCAATCGGTTGGAAAACTTATTCTGCGCATCGGAAGTGAACCGGACCTCTTCGGGAAAGGTCACGGTTTGCGCCTGGGTTCTGTGACGACCTTCATTGGCAGGGGGTGCTCCAGTGTTGCTACATCCTTGTTGTGTCTTCGGTGTGTTCTTGTGCAGTCCCGCACCCGCACCCACGTCCAGTGGTGGGGTGCCCTTCGACCCGAACGCGGATGGCGACGGAGCTGTCGCCTCGCTCGCGTCCGCGGGGGCGACGGGACGAGCGAGACAAAGCAGAAGCAGGGATGTCAACGCAAAGGGAGTGCCGCGGCGGTGGGTGCGCGAACCCATCGTGAAAGGAGCGCACCACTCACGCCTCCGCGGTGCGCCACCTCCATTGTCAACATCGTAAAGAAGGCCAAGTACAAGTAAGAAAGAAAAGCAAAACGCGGACTTTCTGGTACCGAAGGCAAAACGAGCTCGGCGCCACAAAATCGTGAAAGCCGAGCGGATGCGCGCCAGCTCCCCCTCTTTTTCGGCGCACAGGACGTACCCGCACGGTCGTTCACGTCAACGATGCCTTTCACTGTGAGTGTTTACCTCCGAACCGCTTAGAACATCGCGTGTTTCCATTCGCATCGCCGCGTACCCCCCCCATTCCGCCGCGCACACACTGACGGAAAAATCGCTCCCACCGTTCTCTCATCCCGACAGCGCAACATCGAGCTCGGGCGCGTCTGCCTGGTCAACCTCGCGGCGGACCCTTTGTATGGCAAGCTCGTCACGATCGTCGACTTCGTCGACATGAACAGGGTAAGTACTTTTGAATAGCAATCAGTCGAGGGGCTAGGGGATGGACACACTACGAGCGCTTACTGGAAAACCCTAAATCTACTGTATACGCGCACCAGGGCTTCTTCATCGGAGTTGGATGGGGCCTTGATCGATCAGGCAGTGTAGCCCCCGTGATCGAACCAGTCATCCCGCTAACCTTCTGTACCCTTCCACCTCCCAACAGGTTCTTGTCGACGCGCCTAACATCCAGCGCTGCGTCATCTCTCTCCGCCGCCTGGCGGTGACGTCGCTGGTGGTGGACCTGAAGAAAGAACACTCGCCTTCCAAAGAAACCTTGGCTGCGGCGGTCAAGGCGGCGGACGTGGACGGTAAGTGGGCGGCGTCGGCGTGGGGCAAGAAGCTCGCGAGGCAAGCGGCGCGCAAAAACCTCTCCGACTTTGATAGGTACAAGGTGATGGTGGCGCGCACGAAGCGCAAGGCGCTCATCGCCAAGGCCATGGCTTAAGCGATTTTGGGTAGGGTGAAGGAAGGATTTCTTCTGGGGAATGAATTCTGTGTGACGCGACGCGCCCATCAAAGTAGTCGTCTTAGTCTCGTCATTTGCCGCGTGACTCGTTGTGACACACGTGATTTGCTTCTATTATCGACATTGGCGTCGTCTTCTCTGTTCTATCGTGCTACCGTCGACCGCTGCCGCGTCCGCCGCCGTCGCCTCTCCCCCTCCCTCTTCCGCCTCCGCTTGAAGCGCTCCCTCGTCTCGGCACCTTGACCAAAGACGACTCACTGTGCAGCAGGTCGTCGCAGGACACGCACGCCGTGTGTCTGGTTTCGTCTCCGGCTAGTGGGGTGGATTCTAAATCATAACGCACTTCAATGCACCGCGCGAAACATGCGCCACATTGATACTTTGTCGGGCGACACTCTTTCACGGAAGAAGGCAACCGCAGCGTCGTTTCGCAACGCGTGCAGTGAAGCTTTCTGCTTTTTGATACTTTATTCTTCACGCCTCGAGGCAACGGCTCTGTGACTAAATATCCTATGTCTTGGGTACTTTCGCACTCAGGGCAGGGACACACGACGAATGAATCGATAATGGGATGCGTCGTCGGATGCGGACACGTGAACGGGGTTGGTTTTTGCGTGACGCCGGTATTTTTGCTCACTGGAAACGCTATCGGCTTATCTTTGTAACACCGGACGCAGAACGGAAACGTAACATCCCCCCCGAATCCAATCAGCACTTGCTCGAAGTCGCACAACGGGCACGTTCTTCCGTCAAAGGGTGTTACAATCCCAGAAGCGGGTAACTGATACACCTCCTCTTCGGTGGGACACCACATCTTTTGAACGCCTCTTTGCGATTTTTTTAACCGCAAAAAACGCAAACACCGCCCGCATTTAGAAAATGGATTACCCAAACTATCCTCGTCGCTTTTCGTGTCGAACTTGAGTTCGAACAGCTCGTCGAGTATGTGCACGTTCGCGGTGAAGTATTCAAACTTCTTCGCGAACTGAGCTAAGGCGTGTGCCACCACCGCGCCGTGGTCGGCTTCGCCCTTGGCGACTAAATCCAACTGCCGTTCTAAAGTTTTTCGAGTTTTTGAATCCACCAAATCCACGTCAACAGCAAGGTACCCATTGACTAACGTTTGCCCTAAAGTAGTCGGAACAATCGTCCTCCCTTTCCTTTCAATCTCAACGTACCGCCTCTTTTCGATGTTGTTTATGTGAGTCGGGATTGACGCGTCAGTGCCGATGCCGTGCGTCTCCATCTGCGAAATCAACTCAGATTCAGTTAAATTACCCGGCGGAGACGTCATGTTTTCAATCAGCTCAACGCCGCGCACCGGGACGACCTCGCCTATTTCCAGAGTTCTTAAAGGCACTTCAGCAGGCTTTCGCCACGGTGTAGCGGTTGTCCATCCAGGGTCTATAATCTTATGGCCGCTAGTGTCAAACTTTTCGCCGTTGGTTTCGAACGTAACTTTTGTCACTGACGTTACGCAATCGAAACTACAGGCGGCGACGAATCTTCGACAAATAAAATCGTACACCCGCCACGCGTCGATCCCGCCGACGTCATCTGGACACGTGGCGCCTTTAGCGGGTGTGATTGGAGGGTGGTCCCCAGCATCCACGCCTCCTCTTGGCTTGCGGAACTTTGTATTTTTTTCGGTAAGCATCTCGGCGACCATCGACTGCCCGAGTTCCGGGTGTCCTTTACACGCATTGAGGGTTTCACGAAAATCAAATCCAGGCGGAAACGCGCTCGATTCCGTTCGCGGGTAGGAAATGTACCCACCAATGTACAACCGCTCAGCGATCTGCATGCAGTGGTGCGCGCCAATGGACATGCCCTTGGAGGCTGACTTTAGAAGGTCGACGGTGTGCAGACCAGGCGGCGGCGGGTTCTTTTTTTCATCGGTTGCGCACTGCGAAACTTTCAACCCTTTTTCAGTTGCGACGCCGTCAGCGATTAGCTCGCGATACATCTCGCCTATTTGCTTGTCAAAAACCCTAGCCCTGTGCCACGCAATGGCCGGTGAGGGAGGGTTGGTGTGTTTGCGTTCATCTGGGTCAGCTGAAGGTCCTTCGTTGGTTTCAACCCCTTCAGCTGATAACCCATCCACTTTCAAACTCACGCCCCAAAACGGCTGCGGCGCAAACTTTGCGATTTCCAGCTGCCGTTGCACCACGAACCCGAGCGTGGGGGTTTGGCACGGTCCGTACGAAACGACTTTACTGTCTAATCCTGCAAACTTATCCGCGAAGTGAACGGTTTGATACCGGGTGAACGCAACGCCTATTTTTAAGTCCAACTCTTGGCGTGCATCCACCGCCCGCGCTTGGTTGACGTCAGGATCGACCAACGTCTTCATCGCCAATTCTATTGATTGTTTAGTCACTGCGCTGAACTTTGCGCGTCTGACTTGCTTCTGTTTGTTGTTCTGACTATTTGCTTTCTGACTAATTGCTCCATCACCCCCACCCACATCCTTCCGCATCACCGGAACACACGCGTCCATGACTTCGAAGCATATGTTCTCGCCCTCGCGGTCGCAGTCCAGCCACAGAATTAGTTGTTGTGCGCCCCGCGCTTCTCGTTCTAAATGTTCCACCACCCGGGATCCCTTTGTTTCCTTCTTCACCACCGGGGCGTCGAACAAAGATGAAGGGTCAAGGTCCCAGCTCTGGAACCTTTGCGGGAAGTCGATTGTCAGGACGTGACCGGTAACCGCGGTGACTCGAAAGTCACAAGGGCGGCCGTCGTGTGTACGTACGAACTCGTGCACGTCGAGGTTGGATTTGCGAGTCAAATGCTTACCGTCGGAAAGGAAACCCGCGATGGACGCCGCGAGCGAGGGCTTCTCCGCGACACACACAACCAACGGACGGCCGCTGAGGTTCTCCATCGCACTCTCACACAGGGGAGAGGGACCGGCGTGCGCGGCGAGACTCACGGCCGCCGCGCCGGCGCGAATGAAGCGGAGTGAGGGTGGGTGCCGTTTTTGCAGTGAGATTGATTGATGTTGTTGCTTCAAGTAGCAAGGGTCGATGAGGGTGTTGAGCGCATGGGCGGCAAAAAAACAAGATCGACTCGGTTGCCGATCTCGATGGCGCGCCTCTCATCAGATCAGCTCGCGCGCCACGCCGCGCAGCTGACGCCGCCACATCGCGTCGTTTACGCGTCACTCCTCAGACTTTGCCGCATACGCGTCGTCGCCTCTTTGAGTGTCTTCGCGTTTTCCCCGAACCAGCGCCACACCGCGCGTTCGTCGAGACCGGCACCGGTTCGCTGAGGCGCGCGAATTAACCCTAAGCGGCCTCCACCGATCGAGTGTACCGCGGGTGACTCTGCACATAACAGGCGCGTGTCACCATGGTGCGCGTTACGCACGGCAAGTTCACCAAGGCTGTGTCCAAGAAGATGCGACCCGCGGAGGAAGAGGAGAACGACTCGGAGGAAGATGCGGAATCGGAAGAGGAGGCTGAGTACAAAGAGTCGGATGCGGAGGGGAGCGATGAGGAGGAGGACGAGGACGATGACAAGGACGATGACAAAGAGGATAAGCCCGATAAATCAAAGATTTCACGCAAGCGCAACCAGTTCGTGGATGACGTCGCGGAGGAGGATGAGGATGAGGAGGAGGAGGAGCGACCTGTGAAGAAGAAGAAGAAGGCGTCTGATAAAACAAAATCCAAGAAAAAGGGACCGTCGGGCGCCGCCGCGTTCATCGATGACATCGCCGAGGTGGAGGATGACGACGAAATAAGTGATGACGAAGGTGACCTAGATGGAGACGCGGAGGAGCTTGATGACGGCGAACGCGAAGCCGTGGAATTAGAGGCGCAACAACGCATTCACGCGCGGTACCAGAACATGGAAAACATGGAACGTCTTGAGAATGAGGAGGAGTTGGAGAAGCGTTTGAAGGAGAGGTATGCTGCGCACAGGGACCGGTACGAGGGCGACGGCGTCGCAGATCAGGTGGACCAGCAAGCATTACACCCAACCGTCCGCGACCCGAAACTGTGGATGGTCACGGTGAAGCAGGGCAAGGAAAGGGAAACCGTGGTGTGCCTAATGCAAAAAGCGATCAACATGCACAAAACGGGCAAGGGCCACCTCGCCGTGATGTCCGCGGTGGCGCAGGACCACCTAAAGTCCTACATCTACGTCGAAGCTGAGCGCGAGGATCACGTCAAAAAGGCGCTTGCGGGGATGCGGCACGTGTACCACATGCGCCCCATACGCTTGGTGCCGATCAAGGAGATGGTCGACTCGGTTACGGTTACGAAGAAGAAGGTTGAAAACGTCGTCATCGGGAGCTGGGTGCGGATGCGCGGGGGGGTGTACAAAGGCGATTTAGCTCGCGTGGTGGATGCTAATTACGCGGATAACCAGTGTACCGTCAAGCTCGTCCCTCGGTTCGACTACGCGCACATGCAAGCGAAGGAGGAGGGCCTCGCGAGCGGCAAGGCGAAGAAAGACAGTAACATGCGCCCTCCCGCGCGACTGTTCACCGAGGCGGAGGCTAGGTACGTACACCCCGCCACAAAATCCTGCTCGCCTTTTCCTGCTCGTTCGCCACATCCGTTTCGAGCTTTTCAACATATCATGTGAGGGATTCCTCATCATCCCCATACGAATAACGCACCCAATACATCCGCCCAACTGTTGCCCATACAACATACTGACTTCTATTTCCAAAATCCTAGGAAGTACAACCTGACGTTCGAGCGCAGCCGCCAGGACAGGCGCATGGGCGACGTGGTTGACATATTGTGCGGCCAGCACAAGCTGAAAGACGGGTACCACGTCAAGACGATTTCCTTCGTCTCGTGTAAGCTCGCGGAGGCGCCTGCTTTAGACGAGCTGCAGCGGTACGCCGCGGGCGAGGAAGCCACGGAAGTGGCGGCTGGGCGAGCCAGCGGCGCCTCTGACAACAAATCAACCGCCGAAGCCAACCTCGAGGCCCTCGCCGCATCGTTGGGCGACGGCGCGGGCGGCTCTCGTGATCAAAATTTCAGACCAGGCGACCAGGTGGTGATCATACAGGGTGATTTGAAGAACCTCGCAGGCGTGGTCGAGCGCGTCAACGCCGACGGCAGTGTGAAGATCATGCCGCAGCACGAGATGCTCCACGAAGCGCTCGACATCGACAAGGATCACTTGCGCAAGAGCTTCAAGTTGGGCTCACACGTGCGGTGTGTGCACGGTAGGCATGAAGGTGAGTCCGGACTCGTGGTCAAAGTGGAAGGGGAAGTCGCCACGGTTTTCGGGGACATCACCAAGGAGGAGTTTGTTGTGTTTTCGCACCATTTAGCCGACAGCGCTGAATCGAGTCGAAGAGTCGAGAGCGTCGGAGAGTACGGCACGCACGACCTCGTGATGTTGGAGGACGGCTCGGTTGGGATGGTGGTGAGGGTGGAGAAGGACGCCGCGGTGCTGATGATGCAGACGAGCTCGGCGGACCGGCCTGACGTACGGCCGGTACGACTGCACGACATGCGGCGCAAGGTCAACACCAGGAACCTCTCTGCAGTCGACGGGTCGATGGAAACCGTCGAAATCGGATCGATGTGTCGCGTGCACGACGGCCCCGGGAAGGGGCTCACGATAACCGTGGTGCACATCTGGAAGGGCGTGCTGTGGGGCAAGGCGCGTGATGTGTCAGAACATGGGGGGGTCATCGTTTGCCGTGCCCGGGAGACAAGGATCCACGGGGGACAACGGCGCGACGGAGCAAGTGGCGCGACCAATGGGTTCGGCCAAGTCCCGCAATCGCCCGGCTCGGCGCTGCTCCGGAGTCCCGCGCGAGGCGCTTCTCAGAACGAACGCGGTGCCGGTGCAGGTGCCCCCCGAGGCTCCTTCGGCGGAGGGAAGGTTGGCAGAAGGGACAACGACCTTATCGGCACCGTCGCCAAGGTTGGCGCTGGGGTGTACAAGGGCTACCGCGGGAAAATCGTCGACGCCACTGAAACCACGGTCAGGGTGGAGCTCGAAGCGCAGTCCAGGACGGTCACGGTGCAGCGCTCGCAACTCGCGGGCGCAGGGTCCACGGCTCCCGCGAACACGTACCAGCCCTCGGACTCCGGGGGCATCGGCGCTGCACCAATGTCGTACGACTACCAAATGGGAAGTTCGGCGCCGAGCTCGGTGCAGCACACCAGGACACCGATGCACTACGGCGCAGGGTCAGCGACGCCGATGCGTGACGATGGCGCTGGGGGGCGCACGCCATTACATGCTTCGGCCTGGAACCCCACCACGCCGGCGTACGACACGTCGCAATGGAGCGACCGTACGACGCCCGCTGGGGTCGGAGGCACGCCAGGAGGGTACACGGGCACGCCTGTTGGCGGCGTCCCGAACACCCCGGGAGAGTACGGAGGCGGTGACAGTGGCAATGCCTCCGTCGATGCTGACCAAAACTACAGCGGTCCGTTCGTCACCAACGCCGTGGTCGTGATTCCGGATAAGCGGCAAGGCGTGCTTAAGCGACGGGACGGGGTGGACGCGTCTGTTGTTTTAGGTGTAGTGAAGACCCTGGCCAACGGCGACGAGCGGCTTGACTCACTGGACACGTCGAACGTTGTGACTGTTGCGTTGAGTACTTTGACGTTAGCCAAGCCTCAGAAAAAGGACCGGGTCAAGGTTGTGGCTGGCGACGACAACTTCGGCGCGACGGCTGAGTTAATCGGCGTGGACGGCGCCGACGGCGTGATTAAACTCGACACCACCAAGGATATCAGCATTCACGAAATCAAAGCGCTCGCCAGGATCTGGGTTGGGTAGGGGAGGAGTGAATGATAACGACCGATTTTTACTCATAATAACTCAAGATTAACTCAAGAAGTCTATCTACCCGACTCTATCTACCCGCTAAACTTACACACGTCTTCGTACTCGAACCTTTCGTTGCTTTTATTTTTGTCAGAATTCAACTCCACGAAGGCCTTAAACTTTTCCAATTCGAGGCTTTTCAGTGTCCCTTTCTTCCCTTTGAACGCACCTCTGACCACCACCACGCCCCCGTCGACTTTGGGTAACACGGTTTCCAAGTCGTTCTGGTCGATTTTCAGGATCGTGGTTGGGGAGTCAATAAGACTGACTTCCGCTACGAACCCGTTATCGTGCGTTTTAACAACCTTGCCTTTCTTCTTGTACAAGTCTGCGTTGTTCCTCAACGACTTGCTCACGATCTTTACGGTTATGTTCGGCATGAGCCATGGGGCGTCAACAGGGTTAGTGTGTCCAACGTTATTGTGTCCGATACTGTCTCCGTTGTTTCGTCCGACACTACCTCCATTGCCCAACGCCTTCGCTTTTTCCGCTTCGACCCCGCGTCGCATGATTTCCTCAATCGCGCTTTGCGGTTTTTTTACAATTTTGTTTTTTCCAGACTCGTCGTCGTCGTCGCCGAACGCGCTGGTGATTGGTACTGCCGCTGTTCGTTTCATGCGTTTGTTTGAAATGTCACCGGTGAACTCGAACGAGGCTTTTTCATCGCTCCATCGGTTCAGTTCTGTAGCGGCGGTTGCGTCTCTGTTAGTATCGTTCTTCTCCGCCGCTCTGTGTATTTGTTCCTCGATCAACCGAGCGTCGCGCACGGACGACTCCTCCACTGCTTTCTGTTTCCGCTTGTGCGAAGCTTGCCGCATTTGCTCTTCCCTGTCCTCCGGGACGTACGTCAAGAACCAGCCTTTCGGGGTTTCGTCGATCTGCGCGATGCCTTCTCTTCCCAGGTACTTGATGAATTCAGTCAGCGACGTCCACTTTGTGCTGTTCATGTGCGTGTGTTCTTTGTTGCTGATGAACTCGTTGTACACCACGTTCGCCGCGACTCGGCTGTTTCTGTGGCTAATTGACATCAAACTCAGGAACTCTTTCAGGAACTCTTCGGAATAGCCATCAATGAACCGGCTCTGGTTCGCCCCGAACAACTCCATCTGCCGCAAATGCGCCTCGCTCGTGACGTGGCACTTAAACCCGTTTTGATCGCGGCACTGCTTGGCGCAGACTTGGCAGTAGAATCGCAGCTTTTGTAAACCCTTCGCCTTCGACGCGTTGGCGATGCCTTTCGGGGATAAGAAGTCGTTCTTACCCATCCGAACGAACGTCTTGACGCCGCGGCGCCAGACGAAGGCGCGAGACGTTGTGATTTTGGATGGCTCGCTTTTCCGCTTCTTTTTCTCGGGTTGTCCAAAACGTCACTTCATCAAAAAGCTACGACTCCGTCTTCGCACGTCGTGGCTCGCGGAGCGCAGACGCGAGTGCGCGCGGAGGTGAATAATGAGGGTACATAAGCGGTGCTCGCATGCAAGGCGGAAAGAACTGTGCAAGGAGTGTAACCCGTGTCCCCACAGCAAGGTGAAACACTATTGCGCGGACTGCAACCCTTGTCCCCACGGCAAGGTGAAAAAGCAGCTGCGTGGAGTGCAACCCCTGCCCTCACGGCAAGACGAAAGGCAACTGCGTGGTCTGCAACCCCTGCCCTCACGGCAAGCTGAAAAAGCACTCCAAGGAGTGCAACAGTTGCCCTCACGGCAAGCTGACAAGCGACTGCATGGTCTCCAACCCCTGCCCCCACGGCAAGTGAAAGTACCGCTGCGCGGTGTGCAAAACCGCACACGCGGCTCCGCCGAGTTCGAAGCGGATCAAGCGCGAGCCGGAGAGTTCACCCGATATCAAAATAGAGCCCGGGATTAAGCAAGAGCCGTTCACCATCCGCGGTTATTTCGGCATCAGCAGCGAGGACGGGAGGTGACTGAATATTCCGTCGTCTCGGGTATTTTAAAAAGACATTAATAGCTTACAAATATCACACACTCACGCCTCGTCCGTGTACACCGGCTCTCCCCACCCTTGTGGCCGTTTCTGTAACACCGTAAACGCGTTCTGGTACCTCTTGTGAGGCTCGAGGAACGAAACGTGGTGCACTTCGTCTATCGGCTTTGATTTCTTTTCGTTTTTATCTTGTTTCCGTTTCTTCGTGGTTTCATCGCCGGTACTGTCATCGCTCTCGAGCCACCTGAACGTTCCACACCGCACGCGTTCCAGCCACGCCCGCGTTGCTTTGTTCGTCACCGTGCTGTGCACCACCACGAACCCGCCCGCCGCCACGACAGGCCAGTACATTTTCAGAAACTCGTCCAGACGGTCGCCGACCCCGAAGTCGATCCACAGCATCTCGACGCATCCATTTTCGTTTTTACTTTGCGGAAGACACTCAGACGGCGCGCCACCCCAGGCGTCCCCGTCGTACATCCTGAGGTGTTCCTCTATTCCTAGTTTCGTGGCTGTTCTCTTCACTTCCTGCGCGGTGCAGAACGCGTGCGACAAGTCGTCTACGCAGTGTAAGGTTGATTTACTTTTCAAAAGGTTTTGAGCGGACTTGGCATCGAACCACATCACATCCGGCGGCATCCCGCGCATGGCTTTCTGTCCCCCTCGCTTATCGTCAGGCTCGTGCGTCGCGAGTTTCTCCTTGGCGAGATAACGCATCTCCTCGTCGTTGTCACGCAGCGCTTGAAGAAGAAAAAGCGATGTGTACCCTGCGCCTATTTCTAGGATTTTTTTTGGCTTCACGAACCGGCACAACGAGTACAACGCGGGGCCCAGGTTCTCGGCTCCCATATGAGGGTCATGCGTTTTCGCCACGAGTTCAAGCCAGCGTTCGTCGAACACGGCGCCCCTAGTGCCGGGCGGGGGGGCGTTCAGCACGGATAACGCGGCGGACGCGGTCGCGGTCATTGGGGGGGGATTTTGGTGCGCCGCGGAATCGGAAGAGTAGTCGTCGTCGTCGTCGGAAGAGCCGTCGACGTCTTCGCCATCGCCGGAAGAGTCTTCGTAGCCATCATCCCTCAAAGCGCGTATTTTGGCCTTCAAAGCGCGTATTTCCTTTATGCGTTCACGCTCAGCGTTCATCACCTTCGTGTGGACACGATTAATCGTCTCCCACGTGGACGTGTACATTCCCGACTAACCGCGACGGGCGGAGTGGCACGCGAGAAGCAACAACCAAAAATATCTCAAGAAGCGAGACGTGAATAAAAAACTGTTTTCACATTAATGATAGTACTACGCCTTCCCCTCTAACCCTATTTCGGCGCGCCCAGCAGCTCCGCGCACCCCCTGTCCGACAGCATACACCCCATGTACGTTTCCCTCTGGAACTTCACCAATGGGCCAACCACCGGGGCTTGTTCCCAGATCTTTCCGTCCGGGAGGTAATCGCGGTGGTACTTTACTAGTTGCGATTTTGGGGATGATGATTGATCCCCAGATGCATCCCCAACATCCTCACCTTCAAACTTCAACACTGAAATCCCCGGCATGTCCACTAAGTTCCCCGTCCCCAGGTCCATGTCGAGTGACCAGGTTGCGATATAGGTATCTGCCGCGCAGGTTTCGGTTTCAACGGTGAGCCATTGATTGGAAAACGCGAATTGATTCGCCAGGTACGTCTTCATATTTTTCAACCCGAAAACTTTCGTCAAACCCGGGCCGTCCACGTACTGCAACGTATCACTGTAATGCGCTAGGCAGTCCTGTTCCCAATTATCCTGGTTGCAGGTTAGGATTTCGCGGGCTACTTTGGTTCGCTGTGCGCTGAAGTCGCCGCACGTCGCGCCAGGTGGATAGCCGGTGCTGTGCGCCTTGAATGATGTTTTGCCGTCAGCCAACAGTCCACCTCCCAACCCCAGCCACACCACCGCGCTGGCACAGAGGGACACGGCGATGCTTTTCACGACGACCGGCAATCCGGGGTTGGTGCTCGCCGTGTTCGTCGCGTCGGAGCGCGTTGGTGTGTCAGGAGGTGTGTTTGTTTCGGACATCTCTGTGTCATGTCCTCTGAACGATGTGCTCGTGCTCGCATCGTCGCGCTCGGTTTTCGTCAATAGCGGTGGGTCGATAGTGCGCACGGGCTCCACTCCTTTGTCCCTGTTGTCAAGGGATTTCGATCGAAACTGATGTGCGTTGTGGCCTCTGTGAACGTCTCGACTCCCCCGTGCCGCTTGCCAGCGCGGCGCGGGACGGGAAAGAGACGCCCGCGGCGTCACCACGTGGGCGCGCATCCAAGGAGTGACACAGTTTGCCAGCAGAGTTTTCGGCACCTGCGACCCGAAATCCAGTTTCGCTGGCTCACTTTCGAGCCAGATTCTACCCCATACATTTAACTCAAGAAATGAAATTAACTCGTCAACTTCAGCCAATCAAGAGGCCAATCAAGAGGCAAGATTTTTGAGATCTTAAACAGTTTCGTGGATTGCATCGGGTCGCTATCCAACTCCTACAGTCCCTGTCTCTCACTCGTCACAACTGGCAGCGCGCGTCGTCGCACCTTCGCCACCCCCAACCCTACGATGTCGGCGTTCGCTATCGGCGCGAATGCGCTGCACGGCGCTGCTGCTGCGTTCCGCAGGTCCAGCGCGGTGAAGTCTCGCGTTGGGATTTCCCAGCGTGCGATCCGTCGCGTCGCGGTCACCCCCACGCGTGCGTCCGCGACGGAAACCGCGGAGAAGATCGAGATCAAGCTCCCTCCCCAGGACGGCAAGGTCCGCGTGCGTTTCGCCCCCTCCCCCACGGGTAACCTGCACGTCGGCGGCGCCAGGACTGCGTTGTTCAACTGGTTGTACGCCAGGAATCTCGGCGGAACCTTCGTTTTGCGCGTCGAGGACACCGACACCGCGCGCTCAACTCGGGAGTCCGAGGATGCCATGGTGCGTGATTTGAAGTGGATGGGCCTTGAATGGGACGAAGGCCCTGACTGCGGCGGTCCGTACGGCCCGTACCGCCAGTCCGAACGAGAAGCCATCTACAAACAGCTCGCGCTTCAGCTGGTGGAGGATGGACACGCGTACCCTTGTTTCTGCACGGACAAGGAGTTGACGATGATGAAGGAGGAACAAGAGGCGAAGAAGCTGCCCCCGAAGTACATGGGCAAGTGGTCCACGGCGTCTGCGGAAGAGGTCGCTGAGGAGATGGCCAAGGGCACGCCGCACACGTACCGGTTCCGAGTTCCCGAAGGCGAGCGCGTGGAGATTGACGACATGATCAGAGGCAAGGTCGGGTGGGACACTGACACGTTAGGGGATTTTGTCCTCCTCAGATCCAACGGCCTCCCGGTCTATAACTTCTGCGTCGCCGTGGACGACGCCACGATGGGCATCACGCACGTATTACGCGCGGAGGAGCACCTCCCGAACACGTTAAGGCAAGCCCTAGTGTACGACGCCCTGAATTTCCCCCGCCCCAAGTTTGGCCACATGAGTTTGATCCTCGCCCCGGACAGATCCAAGTTATCAAAACGACACGGCGCGACGTCTGTCGGGCAATTCAAGGACCAAGGCTACTTGAAACAAACCATGATCAACTACCTTTCCCAACTCGGATGGAACGACGGGACGGAACAGGAAATCTATGAAACCGAAGAGCTGGTGAAGCTGTTTTCAACGGACAGGATTAACAAATCTCCAGCCGTGTTTGACACCGTAAAACTCAACTGGATGAACGGCCAGCACATTCGCCTCATGCCCGAAGATGTTCAGATTGAGATGATCGGCGCGGCGCTGGTCGAGAACGGCCTCGCGACTGATGTGTCCTCCGACTTCGTCAAGAAAGCCGTGACACTGTGCGCGAACGGCATCGAGCTCGTGCAGGACGCCACGAAGGAAGTGAGTGCGATTCTGGAGTACCCGTTGGAGGCGAACTTGGAAGATGCGAAGATGGTCAAGATTTTCGAGGACGATTTCGGCGAAATCGCCGACGCCATCGTCGCTGGGTTCGAATCAGGCGAGCTGAAAACCGCAATCGAGGGCGGAGAGTTCAAAAAAATTGTCAACGCCACGGGTAAGACTTTGGAAAGGAAGGGGAAGAGGCTGTTCATGCCGTTCCGCGTCGCGCTTACGGGACGCATGCAGGGCCCGGAGGTTGGTGATGTTTTGGATTTGCTCGTCGCCGACGGCGTCCCGGAAACGGCGGTCTCGCTGGAGAAGCGCATCGAAACCCTGAAAGCCGCGAGCGCGGCGTGGACCAAGTAATACAGAGTATATGGGCACATAGTGAGGTATTATAGGTATAGTGAGAGACGTCAGGTATAGAGGAAATCTCGGTGGTCTTGACTTGTTATGTTATATTAGACTCGCCGCACTTCCGCTTTTTTGAAACGCCAACTAGTCTTGAGATATGTACAGCCGCCGTGACTGATTGCCCCTAGGAATTTAATTTCCATGCACAAATAATCGCATTACTTGTCCGCATCCTTCACGGCTTCCTTCACGGCTTCCTTGAAGGTTTTCTTCGCCTCCGACGCGGGCTCCACCTTGTCCACCACCGCGGCGGCGGCGGTCTTGGTGGTTTTCGCCGCCTCCGCCTTGGCCGCCGCGGATTTCTCCGCGGATTTCTCCGCCGACTCCGCCAACTTCTTGGACACGTCACCAACCAAGTCCCCGGTCACGGACGCGACCTTCTTCAGGTTGATCCCGGTTTTGTCATCGATCTTCGTGAGGGTCTTGTCGAACTCCCCGCGGGATTCGGGGTTGACGAACCAGTTGTAGGTGAAGTACGCAGTGTATCCGATGCCGATCACTTCTAACGCGGACTCAGTCGCCGCAGGCAACGCGGCCAAGGTGAGCAAGAACGTCCCGGCGAAGATGGACGCCACGCCTGCGGTACCGACGTCGTCCTTTGAGTACACAGCGGGCCTGTACGCCTTCACGGGGGAGGCTTTCACACCGCCCATGGGCTTCACCCCCATCGGCTTCACGCTGGGCTTCTTGTTGATGTTGACGGTTTTGAACGTCGTGGGCTTGGACTTCTTGACCGTCCCCGCGGTCTTGGTGATGGTGTACTTCGACGTGGATTTCTTCGCAACGGCCTTCTTCGCGGGCACGGCTTTCTTCGCGGTGGTGCCGAACAGGGGCTTCTTCGCCACGGGCTTCTTCGCGACAGGCTTCTTGGGCACGGCTTTCTTCACAACCGGCTTGGGCTTGGGCTTTGACACCATGGGCTTGACTGCCGCCGTCTTCTTAGGCGGCGCGGCGGTCTTCTTGCCGAAGAACGCAACCGCGGCAGAGGGCTGTTGGGATAGGGAAGGGATGAAGGTGGATGAGAGCTTTGGTCAGACGATTGCACACATCCAAAATTACCCGACGATTCGAGCACGATGCTCGTTTCGGAGTGGATTGTGATCCACCGCCACACGCACCTTGGCGGAGAAAGACACGGCGGTCTTCGGCGCGAACATTTTGGCAGGCGTCACGGCGGCGCGGAAGGTGAGGGAAGAGGCCATCATCGTGTGTGGTGGCACAAGAGACTGTGCGGGGAGGAGCGAACGACAGGCGCTTTCGTCCGCGTCTCGTTAATCGTGTTGGACACAAGAGCAACTGTTATTGGCCAAATCGCGAAAATTGATCCACCTGGAGAAACGAGAGGGGCTGATGAGTTATTAGACCACGAAAAAGTGCGTTTTTCGTTTTTCTGACATCGCGATACGCTCGACAAGTCTAATAAAAATGCAAAATGAAATTTCTTGGACGAACACACGAACGTTCCCCTAATTAGCCGTTCAAGGAGGTCGTGAAACCAAACCCTTCTGTATGAAACCAAATCGCGTCGCGTCCCTTCCCCACAACCACTCGCACCGGCCCACCGGCGCACTTCTCACCATGGCGAAGAAGAACACCAAATCCAAGGCTAAGGCCAAGGCGGCGGCGCCGGTGCGTACTGCGCCACCTCCCACCGCATCAAAGAAGATGCGCGTTTTTAATTTTTGGTGGTTTGATTTTCACCGGGGACGCGAAATGGGCATCGCATTGCGGACGCGTTGGGTGTGGCGACGCGTCGCGTAGCGCAACGTGACGTACACCTCGCGTCACTGCACCCGTCGCGCGTCAATCACCTCCCTGACTTCGTCACGCTCGATTTCCATGACACCCGTCTCACTTACATTCGATGCTTGTGCTGATAATTCCCTCGCCGCCTGTCCGCCGCTCCGATGATTCACAGGTCAAGGCCAACAACAAGAAGGCCAAGTCCTCCGCGACGACGCCGCGCAAAGCGTCCAGCGCGTGGACCGAAACGGAAACCTCCGCGCTCGCCGCGGGCGTCGCCAAGCACGGCGCCGGTACGTTATTATTATTATCCCCACCCTGTCATCATCATCCCCGCGACTCTTGGGGACGAATCTTGAAGACGTCCCCAACGTTGTCCCGAACCGAAAAATGAGTTTCATTTTTTTAGTCTTCGTAACGTTTACTGACGCTTTATAACCCTCACCTCCCCCAGGCGCTTGGGCCAAGATCCTGGCCGACGACAGCTTCAAAGCCAAGCTCAAGAACCGGTCGAACAAGGACTTGAGTGATAAGTTCCGCGGCTCAACTTCCGCGAAGTCCCCCGCGAAGGCCAAATCCCCCGTGAAGAAGACCCCGGTGAAGTCGAAGACGCCCGCTCAGGCCGCGCCCGTCGCCGCGCCCACGCCCACCAGAGCTTCCACCAGGTCCACGCCCGCCAAGGCCGCGCCCGCGAAGCCTAAGACGCCCGCGAAGAAAGCCACGCCCGCGAAGAAGACCCCTTCGAAGAAATCCACGCCGGCGAAGTCGCCGAAGACAAAAGCGCTGGCGCCGAAAGGGGGCGTGGCGAAAAAGACGCCCGTCAAATCGCCGGTCAAGTCCCCCCCGAAAGCCAAGAAGATTGAAGAAAAGAAGAGTGGATTCTGTGTAATTATGTAAGCGACACATACACGCTGAAACCTGGGAGGGAGGGCGAAATATGAGAGACTGTTAAATAGCGCCCGAAGATGGGCACGTACGGAGAGTCGTTACGTTGAATAATTTATGAGATGATTTCAAATAATGAATATGTCACCGCGAGCTATGAGCA
>MDSY01066961.1_pt1 | contig 20001 bp, 17 predicted proteins | sample 811131 | NCBI WGS metagenome assembly MDSY01 (sample SAMN05326643, study PRJNA326480) | marine metagenome | isolation source: seawater | place: Atlantic Ocean: South West | collected 2010
TACGGGTGTACCAAGCGGCAAATTGGCATACTACCAATAAGCTATTGTCTGTATCCGTGATGCGAATGTGGTTGTGAAACATCAATTTGATGGGGTTTATTTTTACATTGGCATTTTGGGGTTGCTACTTTTATCCTGCGCAGAATGTTTGGGTTGACATGGAATCAATTTCCAAGCGCAAAAATATATTGTTTGGAGTGGTATAAAATTGTTGTATCAAGTTCAAGAATTACCGTGACTACTCATGGTTTATAGGCTCAGTGGGAGAATAATATGCCAACCATCGTCAACAGCTGGAATGAATGGGATCCGCTTAAACATGTGATTGTTGGTCGTGCTGATGATTGTCATATTCCGCCAGAAGAACCGGCGCTTGAAGCCAAGGTGCCCGAAGATAGCGATATGCGGGGCCAATGGGGCCGACGCCCACAAGAGACTATCGACCGAGCAAATGAATTGCTTAACAATTTTGTTAGCATGCTCGAGACGCGTGGAGTAAAGGTTGATCGTCCAACGCCTACTAATTTTTCTCAGTCAGCGACAACTCCTGATTTTCATACTGATAGCCAGTTTGGTTGCATGCCGCCACGCGACGTGCTGCTAACAGTTGGGAGTGAAATTCTTGAAGCAACAATGTCATACCGGTGCCGGTGGTTTGAATATCTTTGTTACCGTCCCTTGATGCAAAAATATTGGAATGAAGATCCAAAGTTTCGGCATGAGGCAGCGCCAAAACCACGCCTAACGGACGCTGACTATCACCCTGATTACCTCTCAGCAAAAATCGGTGATGAAAAGCGCTTGCAATGGGCTGCAGAAAAGTTTTTTGTGACAACTGAAGAAGAGCCACTATTTGATGCGGCAGACGTCCTGCGTTTTGGAAAAGACCTTGTTGTTCAACATGGATTTACAACTAATTTAAAAGGTATTGAATGGATTAGGCGGCACTTCCCGAATCACCGTGTTCATGCAGTTAATTTTCCGGGCGACCCTTATCCTATTCATATTGATGCTACTTTTACACCATTACGACCGGGGTTGATTTTAAACAATCCTCAGCGCCGGCTACCAGAAGAACAGCGACGCATGTTTAATGATAACGGATGGGAAATTGTTGATGCAGCTCAGCCTGCCCATAATTCGCCTCCACCATTGTGTTACTCATCTGTTTGGTTAAGCATGAATGTTCTTGTTCTAGATCCAAAGACTGTTTGTGTTGAAAAATCAGAAGTCTATCAGGCGGAGCAGATGGATAAGCTTGGTATGAATGTCATTGAGGTGGAATTACGTGATGCTTACGCATTTGGCGGCGGTTTGCATTGCTGTACGGCTGATGTCTATCGTGAAGGCGGGCTTGAGGACTATTTTCCAAAACAGATAAAAATTTAATAATGAAAATTGTATGTAGAGGACGTATTTGATGAAAGAAATTAGTTTCACGAAACCGTTTACCCAGCAAGAGGCCATTCCAGATGCTGGCATTGCGCGGGCTATTGATATTTTAAAAACAGGCCGGTTGCATCGTTATAATTTACTGCCTGATGAAGTTGGTGAAGTCGCCGCCTTGGAGATGGAATATGCCAAATGGCAAGGCGTGGATTTTTGTGTCGCGTGCACTTCGGGAGGCTATGCCATTCAGCTTGCATTGCGTGTTTGTGGCGTTAAGCCTGGTGATAAGGTGTTAGCGAATGCCTACACACTAGCGCCAGTGCCTGGAGCAATTCACAATGTCGGTGGCGTACCAGTTCTTGTTGACATCAATGATGATTATCACATTGACTGTAGTGATCTAGACGCAAAAGCGGCAGAAAGTGGGGCAAAATTTTTGTTGTTATCCTACATGCGCGGTCATATTCCAGACATGGATAAGTTGCTTGCAGTGTGTGACAAACATGCCATCTGCCTGATTGAGGATTGTGCGCATACCATGGGTGCTAAATGGCGTGGAGTGCGCTCTGGCAATTTTGGAAAGGTGGCGGCATTTTCAACGCAAACGTACAAGCATATGAATTCTGGGGAGGGTGGGTTTTTAACAACTAATGATCCAGAGATGGCAGCAAGAGCTGTCGTTTCGTCAGGGTCATATATGTTGTACGGCCGCCACGGTGCAATTCCAGCAGAGGATGTGTTTCAGAAAGTGCGGCTTCACGCGCCAAATTATTCGGGGCGGATGGATCATATGCGTGCAGCAATCTTGCGCGCTCAATTGCCTGGCCTTGAGGATAATTTGGCCCGTTGGAACCAGCTTTATGATCGCCTGCATTCGCACCTTACGGCCATGACGGGTGTTGTGATACCAACACGTAAACAAGATGAATTCTACGTAGGTTCATCAATCCAGTTTTTTGCTAAAGGGTTGGCCAAATCGGTAATACCTACTTTTGTTGCGGCTTGCGCGAAACGTGGTGTTGAGCTGAAATGGTTTGGTGATGATGAACCAAAAGCCTTTACCAGCCGATATGATAGTTGGCGCTACATTGAGGATATTCCAATACTCCCAACAACTTTACGTGTTCTGGAAAAGACTCTTGATATGCGGGTACCTTTGACTTTTTCAGTTGATGATTGTGATGTTATTGCAGCTATCATTGCTGATGAACTGCACCAGTTCAGGACCAATTAAAGGGTCAGTTATCATGGCTTCCACCACGCTTTATATCGTTTTATAGCCTCAAGATGTTTGGAGAGTTTAATAAATGAATCGTTATAAAGTTGCTTCGATACCAGGTGATGGGATTGGGGTTGAGGTGATTGCTGCTGGTCTTCGTGTTCTTGGTGTACTTGCTGAGCGCGATGGGGGATTTGCGCTTGACGTTACCAACTTTGATTGGGGAAGTGACCGATATAAGCGTGAAGGGGCTTTGATGCCGGCTGATGGGGCTGAAGATTTACGCGATTTCGATGCTATTTTCTTTGGTGCTGTTGGGGTGCCGGATCTTCCTGATCATTTGACGCTTTGGGGGTTAAGGTTGAATATATGCCAGCCACTTGATCAGTATGCGAATGTCCGCCCAACACGTATTCTGCCGGGAATAAAAAGCCCTCTCGCTGGAGTTGCTGCAAAAGACCTTAACTGGGTGATTGTCCGCGAAAATTCAGAAGGGGAATATGCAGGACAGGGTGGCCGCAGCCATCGTGGCCAGCCGCATGAAATTGCTACCGACCTCTCTATTTTTACTCGTGTTGGGGTAGAGGGGGTGATGCGCTATGCTTTCAGTCTGGCAAAGTCTCGACCCCGCAGATTACTAACTATTGTGACAAAATCAAATGCGCAGCGTTACGGCATGGTGATGTGGGACGAGATTGCAATCGAGGTTGCTAAAGACTTTCCAGAGGTGACATATGACAAGATTCTTGTTGATGCAATGACGGTGAGAATGGTCATGAAGCCGGAAACACTTGATACGATTGTTGCCACTAACTTACATGCTGATATTCTATCTGATTTGGCCGCTGCGTTAGCTGGGTCAATTGGGGTTGCCCCAACTGCTAATCTTAATCCAGAGCGCACGAGTCCATCGATGTTTGAACCTATTCATGGATCAGCCTGTGATATTATGGGCAAAGGACTTGCCAATCCTGTGGCAGCCTTCTGGAGCGCTTCAATGATGCTAGATCACATTGGCGAGGCAGCAGCAGCAGCGCGGTTGATGGGCGCCATTGAAAGCATCACTGCCAACTCTGATTTTCATACGCCTGATCTTGGAGGAGTGGCCACCACTGATCAGGTGACTGCAGCCATTATTGATGTGATACGTTCCCGCAATGACTAGTCTGCTGCTCACTAATAAAAAGCCAATCAATCATCCATTTTGATATTGCCTGTTTATTAGTGAGTCGCAGACTTTGTTACAAAACTTGCATATTTCTTCAGCCTTTGCTGGTATAGATTAATTGAATAGAATCTGGGGGATATTATGGATTTTTTGTTTGGGCGTTATTCGCTAGTAACTTATACGCTTGCTGGGGCTTTTGCGTGTGGGACACTTGGTTTTGTTAATCCAATATTCTTTGTTTTAGCCGGACTTTTGGGTGGATTGGCCGCGCTCGGCGTTTCGGACTATTTACAAAAAAGACGGGCTGTTCTTGGTAATTACCCTCTTCTAGGCCGGTTTCGGTTTTTATTTGAGTCTATTCGTCCTGAATTACGCCAGTATTTTTGGGAGTCAGATACTGATGAGCTCCCTTACTCTCGGAACCAACGGGCTATGGTTTATCAACGTGCCAAAGGAATTATGGCTACCCGTCCTTTTGGCTCAGACCAAAAAATGTATGCTGAGAACTTTAACTGGCTGAACCACTCCTTGCTTCCTTCACACATTGAATCAAGGGATTTTCGTATTCGAGTTGGTGAGGGTGAAAAAGCCTATGATGCATCAGTTTTGAATATCTCTGGCACTAGTTTTGGAGCGTTGTCACCGCCTGCAATTCAGTCTCTTTCAGCTGGCGCTAAACTTGGAGGATTTGCTCATAATACTGGTGAAGGGTCCCTCTCTAAATATCATGAGGCAGGTGGTGGTGATACGATATGGCAAATTTCAACAGGTTATTTTGGCTGTCGAACTGAATGTGGTCGTTTTGACCCTGACGCGTTTCAGAAGCGAGCTTTACTTGATCAAGTAAAGATGATTGAGATCAAGCTTAGCCAGGGAGCAAAGCCTGGTCATGGTGGAATGTTAATGGCTCCAAAGGTTACGCCAGAGATTGCGGAAGCTCGCGGAGTTCCAGCATATCAAGATGTAATCTCACCTTCTCGTCATAGCGAGTTCTCAACCCCTAATGAACTATTAAATTTTGTTGTAAAACTGCGTCAATTGAGTGGTGGTAAGCCAGTTGGTATAAAGCTATGTATAGGTCATCCTTGGGAAATTATTGCGATCGTAAAAGCTATGGTTGAAAGTGGCATAATGCTTGATTTTATTACCGTTGATGGAGCAGAGGGTGGAACTGGAGCTGCGCCAGTTGAATTTACAGATAACGTTGGTTCACCGCTACGTGATGCACTGATATTTGTTGATAACTCTTTACGTGGAGCGGGGCTACGTGACCGAGTTAAAATTGCTGCCTCAGCTAAGATTGTCAGTGCTTACGATATTGTTAGGCACTGTGCACTTGGCGCTGATTGGTGCAATATGGCTCGACCTTTTATGTTTGCAGTTGGCTGCATTCAGGCTCGTGATTGTGCGTCAAGTAGATGCCCAAGTGGTGTTGCTACTATGGACCCAAAGAGGTATCGAGTGATCGATGTTGAAGACCGAGCAAATCGAGTGTTTAATTTTCACAAAAACAGTGTGGAGGCCGTTGCTGAGATGCTTGAGTCAACGGGTCTTGATCATCCAAGCCAGTTAAATCGAAGGCATATTGTGCGTAGGGTATCTGCAAGCAAAATATTACTTGCGGACCAAATATATCCGCGTGTTGAAATCAATGCTCTAATTGAAGGTAAAGAGGTAGATGATCCCAGGCTTGCTGTTTATTGGAATCGTGTCACAGGTGATAGTTTTCATCCGCAAGATGCTGTTAATTAAAGGGCTACCTGCCATATGATGAAAAATCGTGCCCTGTCGCGACGCATTCGATAATTAACTGGCTTGGCTGCCAAAAAACCGGGTCTTCGAGACATAGCATTTTCAGTTCTGAAAGAATATGTGTTGGGCTCAATTGATTGGCATAATGCATTAATCCGCCGCGCCACTTCGCAAAGCCGTATCCATGAATCAATACAAGATCAATGTCGGCGGCAGATGTGGCAATGCCTTCATGTAAAATATTTGCAGCTTCATTGATCATCGCAATTAATAAACGCCTTTGTATTTCTTCCTGTTTATATGTGCGGCGCGTAATTTTTGCTGCTATTGCTTCAGCATAAATGATGCCTTCAACGAGAGGGTCTATGGTCTTGCTGCTACCTTCTGCATATTGATACCACCCGGCACCAGTTTTTTGTCCAAGGCGTTTTTGCAAGACGAGGCGGTCAGCGATTGGAATATAGCGCTTAGCCGGATTGCGGGTTGAATCCTGACGTCGGCGGTTGGCATAAGCAATATCAAGGCCTGAGAGATCTTGAGTTTCGTAAGGTCCCATTGCATATCCAAAAGCAACCATTGCCTTGTCAATCTCGGTGGGTGTTGAGCCATCAATTAGCAAGGCATCGGCGGCCTCACGATAGACTGAAAGGATGCGGTTTCCAATAAAGCCGTCGCACACTCCAGAAATAACCGGAATCTTGCCAAGTGATTTGGCAACAGTATATCCCATCGCCATTGCCACTGGTGATGTCTTGACGCCTTTTATGATTTCAATAAGTTTCATAATATGCGCTGGGGCAAAAAAATGCAGCCCGAGCAGCCGTGAGGGATCAAGTAAGCATTTGGCCATCATATTGACATCGAGATAAGATGTGTTCGTTGCGATGATCGCATCGGGTCGAAGCGCAGCCTCTAACCTCTGCAAAACCTTTGTCTTGATAATGGGGTCTTCAAAAACAGCCTCGATTGCAAGATCTATTTTGCCAAAATTGACGTCAGTATCCGTCACCGTTAAACGAGCGCGCCGATCTGCGGCAGCCTGCTGATCAATGTGGCCAGAAGCTAGGCTGGCTAGAATTATCTTTTCGGTAGCCTTACTTGCCCGCTGCGCACTGCAATTGTCAGTTTCCAAAATTGTTACGGTCATGCCAGCGTTTAAAAAAGCATAAGCAATGCTGGCTCCCATTGTGCCTCCACCTACCACTGCTACATGTGTTGGCACTTCCATTTTGGACCGCAGTGCTTTGGGTGCTTTAGCGTTCCGTTCGGCAAAAAAGATGTGGCGGAGAGCGCGTGCCTGGGGCGATTGCCGCAAGGTAAGAAAAGTCGCGCGCTCTTGTCGCATGCCTTCTGCAAGTGACGCTGTTTGTGCAGTTTCAAGCAATGAAATTGCCGCTAATGGCGCATCTTGACCGCGCATCCGCTTTATAGAAACTTGTTTTGCTTTTTCATATTGCACCACATCAACTGGCAATACTGTCATCATGCTAACAGGGAGTTTTCGATCCAGCTTTCCCTGATCAATCAGCAATGCTGCATTGATGGGACTGTCATGGATTGCATCAACCAAACCAATCGCCATTGCCACACTCCCGCTAATTGCTTTTCCCGTCGAAATTAAGTTTAGCGCTTCTTTAAAGCCGATTAGGCGCGGCAAACGCTGGGTGCCACCAGCTCCCGGCACAAGGCCAAGAATAACCTCAGGAAAACCGATTGTGGCATCAGATCGAGCTATACGATATCGACACGCCAAAGCAAGCTCCGCGCCACCACCAAGAACAGCACCATGCAAGGCAGCAACCCATGGGATTTTGCTCTCCTCAATACTGTTTACCACATCGGGCAGATGCGGTGGAACTGCAGCGCTGTCAAATTCCTTTGTATCTGCGCCAGCAGCAAAACTTCGCCCCACACCTGAAAGGATTACCCGTTCGAGTCCTTCGGCCTCCGCCCATTTTACTGCATCAAGAAGGCCTTCGCGGATCTCGTTATTGATCGCGTTGACAGGTGGGTTATTAAGCTCAACAAAACCGCAAGCGCCCTGTTTATACCATGTAACAACCATTCCATTCCTCCAGGCAAATCTTCGCCAATTTGGGTATAAGGCAAGGTGGCTAAAGAAACCATTATTTTTGCTTGAAATGCCAATTATTTGGAGGATATTGCCTCAGAGCCGTAAAAGTGCACTTTACTCACCTAAAATTAACAACCTCGACACGAACTTGACAAGTTAGGCAACATTTGTCTCAGGCGCGTTTCGTAAATAGCTGTCCCTTTATATTTTTGCATTTCGGGTGACATATCTCCAAGGATGGCCAGTAAATCCTCAATTGCGCCTTTTGTCTCACACCAATTCGCAACTGGCGCAAGGTGCGTGCGGATGGTGAATAGAATTTGGCCAGTTTGCGGCAATTTGCGCAATGTCTGGTTTTCAATACGCACATATAATTGTTCTTTGTACTTGTTGTTGGGCTGAATTAGCTGATGGGCACGGATAGGACTAAAAAGCGCATCACCGGATTGAAGAGACCAGTTCATCCGTGTGCTGATTGGGCCAATTTTCATATTGTTAAAAAACCGATTAACTGGGGCGTCTAGTGTTTTGTCGTAATGGGGAACTGGTCCATGAATTGCTCCAAGAGGTTTGTCCATTTTTTCCTCTAATAGCCAATGCGCTGGAAAGCACAACGCACCAGCTACAAGGCACCATTCTGTGTGTTTGGTGGAGTTTTCATCTGTGAGCTGTCGTGGCTCAAGGATCAATAAATCTTCAGGGGTCAACCTTGCCGCAGCTTCAAGAGGATGCAATGCTTGGTTCGGATCCTCCTTAGCTTTTTGATGATGTGTGTGGAGATATTCAATTATCATTTCCAGCACTTCTGCACTAGCAGCATCAGCACTTGGTAATGCTGAAAATACCTCGTTATGTCGGGTTTTCAGTAGGTTGGATTTTGCAGCTAGTTGGCGTGATCGGGCCTTATGATCACCAAACAAATCATTGAATGGCAGCCAGTTGGACTCATCGCGTGCGCGCAGACCTAATTTTAAGTTAATGCCCAGCCTTTGCCAAGGAGCCGCTTTTTTTTTCATTATTGTACCACCTTATAGTCTGTGTGCATCTCAACGCACTAAACTCAATAATGCTCGACGTTCGCATAATAAACTAGCCAGAACACCAAATACTAACCCCCAGAATGGTGCACCAATATTTAATAGTGGTAACCCAGAAAGCGTGACGAGGAACGCAATCAGCCCACCAAGTGGGAAGGACGGACTAAAGGCGGTTTCAAATGCTGATTGAAGTGTGCGTAGCATGGCGAGACCGGCCAATGTGCTGAGAAAGGCTGCCGGTGTAGCAATCAATAAAGATGTAACAGTTGGCGCAGTCATCCCAAATAGGACCGCAAAAATACCGAGAAAAATAGCAGCAATCCAGTGTCGTTCAGGGCGACCACCAGATACAAGGATGGCATTGACGGGCCCGGTAAGACAAGTGGAGATACCGCCATACAGCGCCGTTAGCATTGACATGAGACCACATGAAGATGTGATTACATTCGTAGGTGGGTTATGCCCAACAGATTTGAGCACCATGATGCCTTGAGCATTTTGCGCAGCAATGACTGTAACGGCCAGAGGCACAACAAGCTCCATCGTTGCAGCAATGGAAAAAACTGGCATGTAGACCTTTGGGATTATAAAGGAGAGTGATAAATTCATGTCATCAAGGGTTGGATTACCCTGCCAGGCAATGACAGTAGACCCGACAAGGAGTGCCCAGATCAATGGTGGAAAAAATTTTGAAATTTTTGGAAAGGCAGTTAACAAGAAAAAGGTACAGGACATTGTCGCAACCAGCAGAAAATCATTAGCAAACGCCCATATCCAATCGAGGCCAAATTTTACAAAAACGCCAGCAACCATGCCCATGACAATTGGCATTGGCAGCCAGTCCATTACCTTTTTTATCCATCCGGTTAACCCCAGAAATAGCAGCAAGATGCCGGTCATCACATAGGCTCCAATGATTTCACTAAAAGACAAGAATTGAAGCGCTGAACCAACTAAAATAGCCCCTGGTATTGTCCATAAAAAGACTAGTGGTTGTCTATAGCTAGCCGACATGGCAATGCTCAAAAGTCCGTTAAATGTAAAGACCGCAAAGACCCATGAAATTATATCAAGCTTGCTTAGCCCACCGCTAAGACCAACACTAAGAATAATCGCAACGGGAGCAGATGCAGCAAACAGGAACGCAACAAAAGCATTAAATAATTCAGTGATTAGCAATCTATCTACTGTTGTTGTGCTGGGCTTGTATTTGTCCATACTGACCTCTTTTTATTTTTTTCATGGTTGATTTGTCTGCCATGAAAATGGGCAACTGGATTTGGGGTATTACTTAACAGGCCTCAAGGATGACTGCTACACCCTGGCCAACTCCAACGCACATGGTGCAAAGGGCATGACGGCCACCACGTCGTTTAAGTTCATAGGCCGCTGTTAGCACAATCCGTGCCCCTGTCATGCCAAGTGGATGCCCTAGAGCAATTGCACCCCCGTTCGGGTTTACATGCGGCGCATCATCTGCAATGCCAAGCTCGCGCAGGCATGCAATACCTTGAGCTGCAAAGGCTTCGTTAATCTCAATCACATCCATATCAGCAATCACAAGGTCTGCCCTTGCAAGAGCTTTGCGGGTTGCAGGGACAGGCCCAATACCCATTATACGTGGCTGCACACCGGCGGCTGCCGTCGCCGCAATCCGGGCAATTGGCTGTAGGCCATATTTAGCTACTGCTGTTTCAGATGCCAAGAGTAGCGCGGCCGCACCATCATTGATGCCAGACGCGTTGCCAGCGGTCACGGTTGATCCCTCACCATTGATACCCGCAAGTGCAGCAAGATGCTCCAGCTTGGTATTGGGCCGAGGGTGCTCATCTGTATCCACAATCTTTGGATCACCACCGCGTTGTGAAACCAAAACTGGGATCATTTCATCATCAAATACATTGGCGACATGCGCAGCGGCCCATCGCTGTTGTGATCGCAAGGCAAAGGCATCTTGATCGGTGCGGCTGATATCAAAATCACTGGCGACATGGTCGGCAGTTTCGGGCATCGAGTCTACGCCATATGCTGCCTTCATTTTTTGATTCACAAAACGCCAGCCAATTGTTGTGTCATAGATCTCGTTATTTCGGTCAAAAGCGGAGTCAGCTTTTGGCAGAATAAAGGGTGCACGGCTCATGCTTTCAACGCCGCCAGCAATTGCAAGCTGATGATCGCCAGCCCTAATACTGCGAGCAACATTAATAATAGCGTCCATACCAGATGCACAAAGTCGGTTAATTGTGCTCGCTGGCACTTCGACTGGCAATCCGGCTAAAAGTGTTGCCATGCGGGCAATATTGCGATTGTCTTCGCCAGCCTGATTTGCTGCTCCAAACACCACCTCATCAATTGCTTTAGGGTCAAGATTTGGTTGACGCTCAATCAAAGCCTTAATTACATGGGCTGCGAGATCATCAGGGCGCATTGATGAAAGGGCTCCTCCATATCGACCAATGGGGGTGCGAATTGCGTCGCAGATAAAAGCGTCCATTTTAAATCCTATCTGTCTTCTACGTTGTAACGTGGCTAGACACCAAGGTGACGGGCTATCAGAGCAGGTGTTTTTAGCAGTGAAGCAGAATTGCCATTCCAGACAACGCGTCCCTTATCCAGAATGTAATGATGATCTGCAAGTCTGGCTATGGCATTTACATTTTTATCAATTACGAGGATCGACTGTCCTTCAGATTTTAGTTTTGTCAAACACTCCCAGATTTGTGTTCGAACAATTGGAGCTAATCCTTCTGTTGCCTCATCAAGGATTAACAATTTTGGATTGGTCATTAAAGCACGTCCTATGGCTAGCATTTGTTGTTCACCGCCGGACAGGTGATTGCCAGCATGTTCACGCCGGTCGGCAAGTTGAGGAAACAAATCCAGTACGCGCTCATAATGCCATTGTGACTGGCTGTCTAAGCGAGGTGGTTGATAAAACGTTTTCAAATTTTCGGCTACTGTAAGGTTTGAAAAAATTTGTCGCCCTTCTGGCACAAGCCCAATACCCGCACGTGCAATCTGAAACGGTAACCTGCCTGCTTGGTCATCGCCAAACAGCAATATTTTTCCACCAGTCAGTGTTAATTGCCCCATGACTGTGCGAATGGTTGTGGTTTTCCCCATACCATTTCGTCCCATCAACGAGACAACGCTCCCCGCTGGAATGGACAGCGATATGCCAAACAAAACCTGTCCTGCATCATAGCCTGATTCCACATTTTGAAGTTCCAGCATGATCAGTCATCATCCCCAAGATAGGCAGCTTTTACTTCAGCATTACTGCTAATTTCGCTGGGAGTCCCTGCGGCAATAATTCTACCCTCAACCATTACTGTTAGGCGGTCGGCTAAGCGAAACACAGCATCCATATCGTGTTCGATTAGCAAAATAGCAACGTTGCCACGTAATGTATCAATGATTGTCGCCATGCGTTGACTTTCATCGGGACCAGCGCCTGCCAATGGTTCATCCAACAGTAAAAGGCTTGGTGATGTGGCTAGAGCTAATGCTAGTTCAAGCATCCGCCGTTCACCATGTGCCAGATCACTGACCCGCTGACTGGCACGACTTAGAAGACCTACTCGATCGAGAATGGCTTTACCGCCGCTGCATAATTCTCTGTCGGAAAAGGCTGGATGCAGGAACCTGAAGCTCTGGCCAAGGCGTGCCTGTTCGGCAATAATACTATTTTCAAGAACGGTAAAATCCATCAGGACATTGCTGATTTGAAATGATCGTCCGATACCGGCTTTGACACGGGCAGGCACTGATAAGTCTGTGATATCTTGGCCGTTAAGCAATATCCTGCCCCTGTCTGGCTTTAACGCACCATAGATTTGCTGGATCAATGTAGTTTTACCAGCCCCATTCGGCCCAATCAGCGCATGAATTTCACCGTAGTTAACCTTTAGTGAAAAATCATCTGTTGCAGCAAGCGCGCCAAAGGACTTGTGAATGCCGCATAGCTCTAGAACGGCGGCCGCCATCAGGTTTTCTCCCTTTCATGTGGTGGCTTACGACCAAAATTCTGTGTAACAAGGCCTAGCAAGCCGCCTCGTCCAAATAGAACAACCATAATCAGCAAAGGGCCAAACAAGATCATCCAATTTTCTGCATAATTTGGGGCAACTGCGCCAAGCAACAGTGGTAAAAATTCTTCTAGGAGTAAAAAGACGATCGCGCCCAGAAGTGGGCCAGCAAGTGTACCAAGACCACCAAGAATAATGATGATCATCAATTCACCAGAACGTGTCCAATGCATGATATCGGGCGATACATATTCCTGCCAGCTGGCAAATAATGCACCAGAAACTCCACATATCATCGCTGAGATAACATAGCTGACGATCTTGAAATGAAGGGGTACCAGCCCCATTGATTCGATGCGGGACTCATTGCTTTTTATGGCACGCAAGGTTACGCCAAACCGTGACCTGATAATAAACATTAGGCCAAGACTAACTAATGCCAACGCAGCCCATATTAGAAAATACAGACGTAATGATTCATAAATATCAATAATGGCAAATTCTGCTCGATCAATGCTCATTCCGTCATCGCCACCAAATTGTTCAAGTGACACAAAGAAAAAAAACAGCATTTGAGCAAAGGCTAGTGTAATCATAATGAAATAAATACCACTTGTGCGAAGAGCAAGATATCCAATCATGAATCCAAGACTACCGCAGATGCCAAGGCTAACCAGAATATGTAGCCATCCGTTTGTCAGGCCGTAAAATTGACTAATGCCAACGCAATATGCGCCAATTCCAATAAATGCCGCATGACCGAATGACACCATGCCACCGTAACCAAAAACCAGATTTAGGCCCATTGCTGCCATGCCAAGAAGCATAATCCGCATAGCAACATCATTCCAAAATGGTAAATCACCAAAATGGGTGAAAATTGGAAAAAGTGCGAAAGCAGCGATGAGAAGCCAAAGTATCTGGTTTTCCCGAATGCCCGTGCGGGCCAACGATAAAAAAGTAATAAATCCTAACAATGATTTTACACCTTCGCTGGAAATAGGCCGGTTGGCCGGAAAATTAGCACTACTGCCATAAGGATATACACTAGCATGGATGCCAGCGCAGGGCCTGCCCCGTCAGCCGTAGCTTGTTCGAAGAACAGTCTTAATAATGAAGGTAAAAAGATACGGCCAAGTGTATCAACAAGTCCAACAATGATGGAAGCTATGAAGGCTCCGCGAACCGATCCGATGCCTCCTATTATAATTACTACAAGCGAAAGGATCAAAAGTGGCTCGCCCATGCCTGATTGAACAGCTGTTAGCGGCCCAAGCATCATCCCTGCAACGCCAGCAAGGCACGCACCGGTGGCAAAAATAAGTCGGAATAAAATTTTAATGTTGATGCCGAGTGCTGCCGTCATTTCAGGGTTATTTGCGCCAGCACGGACCACCGCACCAATACGCGTTCGTGAAACAAATAAATGAATTGCCAGTGCACAGAAAAGGCCAATAATAATTATGCCAAGACGGAACGCAGGATAAGGGGTGTCAGGTAAGATTTCCACAAAACCAGATAGTGATGGTGGTAAATTGGAAAAGAGTGCTGCTGGCCCAAATCCAATGCGGACTGCCTCGTTAAAAAACAATATTAGGCCAAAGGTGGCTAAGACCTGATCCATATGATCTCGTTGATAAAGATGCCGGATAATCAGATACTCAAGAAAATAGCCGCTGATAAATGTCACAGGTATGGCAAGTACTAAACCAATATAAAAATTTCCAGTAGCCGCCGTGATTGCTGCTGCGGCAAAGGCGCCAATCATGACTTGTGAGCCGTGTGCCAGAAACACAAAATCCATAATGCCTAAAATTAGTGTCAGCCCCGCTGCAACCAGAAATAATGTCACACCAGCCTGGAGGCCATTGAACATTTGTTCAAGGATTAGGGTTAGGGTCATGAAAGGTTGCCAGTCAGGTCGTAGGTTTTGAATGAATGAGCAGCCAGGAAAAACAGTTAGTGCCTACCATGGCTGCCCGGTTGTTAGAATTTGCAATTTACAGCATAGGAATCGGCATGGTTGGTGAAGACTGTCTCAATCACCTTTGTAGTCACAACCCCATCAGAATCCTTAACTGTTTCACGTAGGTAGACATTTTGAATTGGAAAATGATTGGTATTCATCTTCAAGTTGCCGCGAGTGGTTGGGATGTTGCCTGAGGCAAGGGCCATCCGCATTTTTGCTGTGTTTTTGCTTCCAGATTTGGCAATTGCATGATCAATGGCGAGAATCGTATCATATGCCTGTGCGGCATAAAATGACGGATAAGCGCCATGCTGCGCTTTGTAGTCAGCAACAAATCTTTTATTAATGGCATTATCAAGATCAGGTGACCATGTTTGTGTTCCAAGGATGCCAAGTGCAGAATCTTTTAAAGCTGGTAGAGAAACACCGTCGACAGAAAACACGGTGTAAAGTTTGCTAACTTTATCCATACCTGCTTGTTTCCACTGTTTAACAAAATTGATGCCCATGCCACCGGGTTGGAAAATCATTGTTGCTTCTGGTTTTGCCGCACGAAGGGCGGATAATTCGGCTTGAAAGTCTGACTGTCCAAGTTTGGTGTAGACCTCACCGGAAACCTTGCCGCTGTAATAGCGTTTTACGCCTGCTAGCATATCTTTGCCGGCCTGGTAGTTGGGCGCCATTAGATAAACAGATTTTACCCCTGCATCTTGCATATGCTTGCCCATTGCTTCTGGGGTCTGGTCATTTTGCCATGACATGGAAAAGAAATTCTCATGGCACTTGTCACCAGCGATTGGTGATGGACCCGCATTTGAACTGATCAGCAATGTGTCTGAACGTGTAATTGGCTTATGAATTGCCATTAACAGGTTTGACCAGATAACACCGGCGACAATATCCACACGGTCACTTTTTAACAGCCTGTTAGCAAGTTGTTTGGCAACATCAGGCTTTCGCTGGTCATCAGCATAAATGATTTCTGCATCCATTCCCCCAAGCTTACCATTCTTGTGCTCCATTGCCAGTTCGACAGCATTTTTCATCTGTTTACCAATAATACCAGCACCACCAGATAAAGTGGTTATGTACCCGACCTTTACAGTTTCAGCCATAGCTGTCATCGACGTCATTGCGGCAGTCACCGCACCAATTATTAATAATTTTTTCATTCTGACCCTCCCTTGAGTTTATGCTTTAGCTTGGTTTTTTTTATGATTAATCAATTCTTTAGAATTTTAATAGCTAAACTAAATTTTGCGAAGCTTCATCATCGCTAATTCCTTGGCAAGACGCAACGTGCTTTCGGATTTTGTTGTTATTCATTGTCTAATTTTCATAATCTCATCAAGTACTGGCATCAGATGTGTTTTGAATAGTAATGGGTTTTCACTCATTGGGAAATGCCCTATTCCCGCCATAACTATTGCCTTAGAACCATCAATTCTAGCAGCAGTTGCTATTGTGTGTTCTGGAGTGCAGGAACAATCATATTCGCCAGACATTAGATAAATTGGGCAAGCAGTTGTATCTATCTGTTTTGAGCGATCGTCAAAATCACCATCAAGCCAGTAGAAATGCAAGTCACCTTTAAACACACCTGGGCCACCTTGCATGTAATGCCACAATGTCTCCCATCGATATTCATTGGGGCTAGTAGGGGCCACCTGAGATGATACAAAAGCTGCTTGCACTTCACCACCATGAACGTCAGGCCGGTGCAACCAATCCAGATTGTAATAAGGTTCTAGTTTGTCGGCGCTTTCTAAAGCAATCATTGCCCGGAAGTAGTTTGGGTTTTCTAACGCCAGATGGCAAGCAATCCGTCCACCCATTGAGCACCCCATCACCACTGGTGACTTAAGCTCTAGCGCCATACAAAAATCATTAATGATTTGTTTGTAACCAGTAACCGTCAGTTTATATTCTGCATCACGAAATCCTTTTGGTGGATTTGATTTTCCATGCCAGGGAAGGTCAAAGGCAATGACTCGAAATCTGTTGGTAATTTCGGCATCTGCCAAAATATGCCGGAACTGTCTTGCATCTGATCCGGCTGTGTGGAGGCAAAGCATTGGAATTCCGCTACCCGCTTCTTCCATATAGATGCGATAATCATTACCGCCAGACTTTAGGGTGAAGTAGCGGCCAGTCAGCTGTTCAAATTCAACAGCCATTTGTAGCTTTTTCACGGCATCTCATTATGGCAATGATATCCTTAAAGTATTGTAAATTTTGCATTAGAGGCTCGAGCATTCCATCAATTTTTACAATCTTTTTTGACAACATTGCAAATATATCATGGTAGTCAGGCGGCGGCACAGCCTGCCAGTGCTTGGCCCAGCTCTGAGAGCTGGCACGGATCGAAAATTGTCCAGTATCGGTTGGCAAATAGCGTAAACACACATTGGTAATTTTGCCAGCAACGATGCTGATCAGATAATCATCCTCATCAACACCGAGAACAAACGTCAAATTGATCCATTGGCCACGGCGTAGCAAATTGTGATCAGCGTTCACAAGGTTTTGCATATCATCAATCAAAAATGTTTCCTTTTCTTAAGAGTTATCAGGCTATTTAATCAGCCAAAATACGTGTGATAAACATCCATAGTCCAGCTGCGCCAATCAGGTATGACGCAGGGATTGCAATCTTTTCTCGATACCATAACGCGTTACCTGCAACCACGCCAAACAGCAAATAGGCTGGCATTAGGACCACTAGCTGGCCAAGCTCAACGCCAATATTGAAGCTAACAAGGCTTAGAATATACTGTCCCTTAGAAAGGCCAATATCGCTTAGTACACTGGCAAAGCCGATCCCGTGCAAAAGGCCAAATCCAAATATGACGAAAAGTCGTGCCGCGTTCAGATGCTTGCGGCGCACATTTTCAACAGCGACATATAATATAGAGACGGCAATTAGTGGCTCTATAAAAATTGATGGTAGATTAATATATCCTGTGCTCGCTAAGATCAATGTAATGCTATGTGCCACTGTAAAGAGCGTGATCTGTGCTAATAAGGGTTTCCAGCGTGCAGCGTAAAAAAACAATCCCAATACGAACAGAATATGATCAAAGCCCTTTGGGACAATATGGACAAAACCAGTTTTGATATAATCAGTCATCACCATCAGCGTGGGCTGAGCCGTTTGCCCATAGCGTGATATTGGCGCGCTCATTGATCCAGGCGCAAGGTAGGCCGTGTACAAGTCATCAGGATTTATGGTTTTGCTTTGTTGGCGCAGAACAAGCGGTCCAAGCTTGTCATCCCAGCCAAATTGTATGGCACTATTATCGCTTGGGAGTGCGGCGTAAACTGATAACTTGCTGCTTCTGGGCAATGAAATCATGGGATTATCTTCAACCTCCAAACTCTTGAATTGGAATTCCAAAACTTGAGTTCCAGCGAGCCCAGTCAGGGCTCTTTTAAACCTTGGCCATTGCTGGCTAAATTGTTTTTCAAGGGCTGCGGGGGACAGGTTGCGAAGAGCATCGTAGTCTTTGCCTTGTGGCGCGTCATCGGTATTGCTAACAAGACTAGCGTCAAGCCCTGCAAGAAACATTTCGGTGCTAAACTCAATAGCAATGTGAAGCTGGTTTGTCGGTGGGGCTATTGTTGTGGCTGGGGTGATTGATAGGTCTGCTACCGCTGGCCGAATTTCGTGTGCTCTGGCTGGCCCCATGAAAACACTAACCAAAAGCAAACACAGGATTGTATTTATTGAATATGATAAGGCTTTACAATCTGACATCAATGGTTTGAACTCTTTCCTGAACATGGCTTACTTAACTTAAAGTCTTTTGAGGTTATAATGAAACTCTTTGCTGTTGGTTTGACTGGGATTGCGACAGTAAAAAGGCTTGTAAGAACAGTTTGGCCAGTTGGAAGAAACGTTCTAGTAAAATCTGTCTTGATGGCAGGACTCCTTTTGTGTCCATTTTCACTAGTGGCGCATGAATTTTGGATCGAGCCTTCCTCATTTCAGCCTGAACCCAGCAAAAGTTTAACCGTAGATCTTTTAATTGGCACTAATTTTTTGGGATCGTCAGCAATTTATGCTCCTGACCAGATTGAGGCATTTTCCTTTTTAAGAACAGTTGTTGGAAAGCAATCTGAACTGCGTGAAATTACTGGCCGTTATGGTGACCGTCCAGCAGGTACGATAGTTGCTGGACAAAAGGGTTTCTATATTATTTTACATCAAACTGCACCCATTCGCCTTACTTATGATTCTGCTGAAAAATTTGATAAATTTGCTCGTGAAAAGGGCTTTAATCAGGCATTAGCCCAGCATCAGGCGCTTGGCCTACCCCGAAACAAAATTACTGAGAAGTATCAACGATTTGCGAAAAGTTTGATTGCAGTTGGTGGGTCGATTTCTGCCAGAATGGGTGAAGACCGCCTCCTTGGCCTTGCCATTGAGTTGGTGGCTGAAGCTAATCCATATCAGTCGCCCTCACTTCAAAATATGCCGGTGCGACTTTTCGCCAGTGGAAAGCCATTGGCAAACGCGCAAATAACTGTTTTTACAAGGCATAATCCGCGCCATGTTGAAAAGGCAAAATATGTAACTAATTCAGAAGGCCGAATAAGCTTTGTTGTATTGCCTGGGCGTGACTATCTAGTTGATAGTGTAATTTTACAACTGCCTGATAAGTCTGATGATGAGGCGTCGGCAATGTGGGTTTCGAATTGGGCATCGCTCACTTTCCAGATTCCAAACTAAAAATCAAGAATGACGAGTGATAGAGAGCGAAAACAAAATTATGACCAGTAAAAATCAGATAAGTGGCCGCAACCTGAGAATTGATTCAAATCGGCTATGGCAAAGCCTCATAGATATGTCAAAAATTGGCCCTGGCGTGGCTGGAGGCAATAATAGGCAAACCTTGACGGATGATGATTCAACTGCCCGTCACTTGTTTCAAAAATGGTGCTTGCATGAGGGGTTAAGTTTAGAAGTTGATAAGATGGGGAATATGTTTGCGAGGCGAGAGGGAATAGATGCTAGCTTGCCACCCGTAATGGTTGGCAGTCATTTGGATACGCAGCCAACTGGTGGAAAGTATGATGGTCCACTTGGTGTTTTGGCAGCGCTCGAAATAGTCCGCAGCTTAAATGAAGCTCATCTAAAAACGCGACATCCAATTGAAATTGTGAATTGGACAAATGAAGAAGGTTGTCGATTTAGCCCTCCAATGATGGCATCGGGCGTCTTTGCTGGAATGTATAGTCTTGAATGGGCCTATAATCGAACTGACGCAGCAGGCGCCCGATTTGGTGATGAGCTTGACCGCATTGGCTGGGCTGGGGATTTTGATGTTGTAGGTAGACCTGTCGCGGCTTTTTTTGAACTTCA
>MDSY01112388.1_pt1 | contig 19999 bp, 15 predicted proteins | sample 811131 | NCBI WGS metagenome assembly MDSY01 (sample SAMN05326643, study PRJNA326480) | marine metagenome | isolation source: seawater | place: Atlantic Ocean: South West | collected 2010
ATTAGGTAAAGTTGCTCCTGGTTTTATTGCGAATTTAGTTGTTACAAATGGTAATTATTTCGATGAAACCTCGAAAGTGAATGCGGTTTGGATAGATGGAGATGAGCATGAGATCTCTCCTGATCCAATCGTTACTGCTGATGGGGATTGGATGCTTAGGGAAGGTGACAATAATTGGACATTATCAATTAAAGATGGTAAGGGTGAATTAAAATCAGGTGAGACATCAATTAAACTAAGCAAATTAAACTTGTCACAGGACCGAATTACTTTTTCAGTACAATCAGATACAATCCTTCAAAAAGGTGTTACTCGTTTCAATGGAAGTATATCTAATGAAATAGCTAGTGGACTTGTTGTGTATGCTGATGGTAACAAAGGCAGTTGGTCTGCAACTTTTGATTCAGCATCAAAGAAAAAAAGAAATCAACGAAAAAAGGAAGCACCGAGCAAACTTAATCTCGTATATCCTGAAGGTGCCTACGGATTAGATTCACCTCTTCCAAATCCGAGAACAATATTAGTTAATGATGCAACTATCTGGACCTCGGGACCTAGAGGCGTTCTAAAAGAATATGATATTTTGTTTCAAGATGGCAAAGTAAAACAGATTGCGAAAAATATTTCGATGCCTCGTGGAAATTTTTTAATGATAGATGGCAAAGGTAAACATGTGACTCCAGGATTGATAGATGCACATAGTCACATGGCTGGTGAATCAATCAATGAAGGTTTCCAAAATGTAACGGCAGAAGTAAGAATGCGTGATGTTATCGATCCGAATGATGTTGCTATGTATAGAGCACTAGCTGGAGGATTAACTACAATAAACTTACTGCATGGATCAGCAAATCCAATTGGTGGACAAAATGTAGTAATGAAATTACGCTGGGGCAACTTTTCAGATGATCTCATTTTTAAAGCAGCTCCTCAAGGTATAAAATTTGCCTTAGGTGAAAATGTTAAAAGAAGGCGATCCTATGGGAGATACCCAGAAACAAGGATGGGCGTAGAACAGGTGATTCGTGATGCATTCATAGCAGCAAGCGATTACAAAAAGGCCTGGGATATATATAATAAGGATGTTCAGCTTCAAAGATCATCTATCCCACCAAGAAGAGATTTAGAATTAGATGCAATGGTTGAGATCATGGAAGGAAAACGTTTAGTCCACTCTCACTCATATCGACAAGATGAGATTCTTATGCTTACTCGAATTGCTGAAGACTTTGGGTTTACAATTGCGACATTTCAACATGTGTTGGAAGGATATAAAGTTGCTGAGCGATTAGCAGAACATGGTGCAGGCGCATCAACTTTTTCAGACTGGTGGGCCTATAAATACGAGGTTGTTGACGCAATTCCATTTAATGGAACACTAATGGCAAATGCTGGTGTTGAAGTCTCCTTTAACTCTGATAGTGATGAATTAGCACGACGTATGAATCTTGAAGCAGCTAAAGCAGTAAAATATGGAGGACTCGACGAAGCTGAAGCTTTAAACTTTGTTACTATCAATCCTGCGAGACAACTTAAGATAGATGATAGAGTTGGGTCATTAGAGGTCGGTAAAGATGCAGACTTTGTTATTTGGTCTGGCCATCCTTTATCAACTTATTCAATATGTGAAGAAACCTGGTTAGATGGCAAAAAATATTTTTCATTAGATCAAGATAAAACTTTACGTATTAGAGATGCAAAAGTCCGAAATGATCTAATACAAAAAATCTTAAATGCCCCTAATACCGGGGGTGCTAGAATGCGACCTCAGGGAAGGCGTGGAAATAGATATGATTCTTGCCATGCTTTTGAAGCCTATGTTATGGAAGGAGAAGAACAATGAGAAATATATTAATAATCATACTTTTTTCATTTGCTATAAATGCAAATGACCAAATTCCTGCTCCTCCACAAAAAAATCCAATCCTATTAGAGAATGGTATAATACATACTATCTCAAATGGTGTAATTAAAGGTTCAATTCTTTTTGATAAAGGAAAAATTATTCGAATCAGTGATTATATATCTCCACCTAGAAATGCTGAGGTAATTAATTTGGATGGAAAACATGTTTATCCAGGTTTAATATCTGCTGTCTCAAGAGTTGGATTGGTGGAAATCAATGCTGTTGATGTCACTAATGATCATTCTGAAAGAGGTAATTTTAATCCGAACGTAAGAGCAAATGTTGCCTATAATCCAGATTCACATATCATTCCTACTACTAGATCAAATGGAGTTCTAATTGCTAATGTAACACCTGGTTCAGGAGTTGTTTCAGGGCAATCTACTATTATGATGATGGATGGTTGGACATGGGAAGATGCAACTTTTTCCCATCCAACAGGTCTACATATTAATTGGCCGCAAATGGGAGTTAGATCGGGTGGTGGACGATGGATGAGAATGTCTCCAGCACGCCAGGTTGAAAGAAGAGACAAAGCTCTTAAAGAGCTTGATAACATGATAAAAGATGGGCGTGCTTACGCAAGACTACGCCAAACAAAAACTCGTACTGCTAAAGATTATCATGATAAAGATCTTAGATGGGAAAGTATGATACCTTACGTTGAAGCTAAACTTCCTATTTTTGTTCATGCAAATGAAATTCGGCAAATTGAGGCTGCTGTTAACTGGGCAAATCGCCATGAATTAAAAATTATTATAGTTGGTGGAAAAGATGCTTGGCTGAACACAGAGATATTACAGGAAAATAAAATTCCTGTAATATATGAAGTTGTTACCGCACTGCCATCTCGTCGATTTGAAGACTATGACCAAGCATATAAAAGCCCATTAATGCTTTATCAGGCAGGCGTCAAATTTTGTATTTCAAGTTCACGTTCTGACGCGTACCGTGTACGGAATCTACCAAACCAAGCTGCAATGGCAGCAGCTTATGGATTGCCTAAGGAAGTTGCTTTAAGATCAATTACTCTTTCTGCTGCAGAGATATTAGGCATTGAATCCCAAGTAGGTTCATTGGAAGCTGGTAAGGATGCAACTCTATTTATCTCTACTGGAGATCCTTTAGAAATTAGAACTAATGTAGTACAAGCTTATATACAAGGAAGAAAACTTGATATGGGTGATAAGCATAAATCACTCTATAATAAATATCAAGAAAAGTACCGACAGTTAGGTATCCTCAAAAAATAACTGACTAAATTTAATTTACGTAATAAAAAAGAGGGCTGATAATTCAGCCCTCTTTTACAAAAAGTAGGTGTAAGAAAACCCTGATCCCTAGAAGGAGGTTATGAGGAGGTTTAGAAAACCAGAATTCTTTTGCTCCTACACCTATCCAAAATTACAACTTTCTTATAGACACTCAAAATAAATGCTTCATTAAAATCAAATTATTTTTTGTCTATTTATTTGGAAGTTCTGCATATCGGAACAATACTACGCCACTACTATATTCAACAAAATAAATTTTAAATACTTTATGTGTCACCGTATCATATACAAAATAATTTTCGGTTGAAGTAGATACTTTATGTTTTTGCATATCATAAAGTAATGCAGCATTCTTTCCTTCATATTGCAATCTTCCGCTTTCAGGAGCAAAAGAAGAAGGCGAAGGCGCTTCCGCTATATCTTCAAATTTCATTGTATTATCTACTGCCATCATAACTCCATTATCAAGAGAAAAGCTGGGCATTTTATAGGTTGATCCTCCAAAGGCGACTTCTTTATTTTGATATAACATATGCCATGTTGAGTTATCTTTTTCACCTGTAACAAAATTAAAATAATAAGGACCATCTCCTACATTATCAGTTGTGATTTCTTTAATAATAATAGCAGTACTATCGTCAGCATTATCTTCACACCCAATGATAAATAAGAATATTATCATTGTACCTATTTTAATTAATCGATGCATGTTTATTTCCTTTTACTTATAGTATTTGAAAGTTCTAAGTAAGCAGCTCTACCAATAAATGGACCAATGTTCTCATTTGTGTAATTACCCACATTTTCAAGGACAAGGCTTACTTTTAATGAATTGTATATTTTAATTGTTGAACGAAAGTTGATCAATGTATACCCCTTATTTTTTTCTTGGGCTAAAACATAAATACCTTTTTGAGTATCATATTCTTGAGGCTTATAAGGAGCTACCCATTTTAATTTTATTGAATTTTGAAAAAAATTATTGAATAATCCAAAGTTTGTAAAACTGCTTATTGAAAAAGGAATAGTATTAGGAACTGGATTGTTATCTCCATCCCGATTATCAAGCAAATTCATAACCCATTTTGATTCTAGATTATCTGAAATTTTTAGCCCATATGTTAGCTCTAATCCTGAGAATTTAGCATTGGAACTGTTTTCATAACTTATAACACCAGGTTTTTTTATCGTATCTTGAATGCGATTCTTAAAGTAAGTATAGTAATAATTCAAACTTAATTCAGAACTAGATGAATTATAATAATCTAACCCAATAGTAACTCCATTAGATTCTTCAGGTTTTAGTTCAGGATTACCTTCAATCAAATAATTAAATTGGACATTATTCCAATCAATAAAACGTTCAATAAATGATGGGGCTCTAAATCCTTTTCCCCATGAGGTTCTTAATTTCAAATTTTCATTTAACTTATACATTAACCCAATACGAGGACTAAGTACTCTATAATCTTTACTATAACTATCAAAGCGTGAACCAATAATTAAATTAAATCGACTATTAATTCTTAAATCGTACTGACCAAAAAAACTTTTACTAGTTATTTCTTGTTTCCCAGAATTAATCCTATCGCTAGAATAATTTGCGCGATATATCTCGACGCCAGCATTTAATTCAGATGCTTCCGTTTGCTTATTTAATAATAATTCATATTCGAGATGGTTCTCTTTGGTTAAATCATCTTTTTCAATTTTTCCCCAGGGCCTCTTTTGTACATAATTTCGTGAATAGTTATTAGAAATTAAAGTTTGATTTAGATTCCAATTTTTTTGATAACTAGTTTGATGTGAAAAGGAAAAATTATTTCGACCAATATCTGTATTTGTATTCATCAATTTGGATGCACCATTATCAATTTGGCTATATGAGTTTGATCTAAAACTAACTTTATGATCTTCATTTAATTTCCAATTAACTTTACTCCCGAATACTGTTTTACGAACTTTGTCAATATCAATCTGTAGAACTGCCTTATCTTTCTGTATTTCTTCAACATTAATGCTCAAGTCAAATAATAAATCATTTACAGGTTGGATAATATTTAACCCAAGATTATTTGAACCATTCTTCAAACCTTCATTTTCAAAATTATTTTGCGTATTACCATAGCGTCCGGAGAGATTAACCTCACGGAATTTTTTATTACTGTTTGTAATGATATTTATTACTCCACCCATAGCTTCACTTCCATAAAGAGATGAGCTCGGACCTTTCACAATTTCTACTTTTTCAACCTGCACAGTTAAAATTTGATCAAGTGAGACTCTATCATTAAACTTGCCTGTAATTGGCTGCCCATCTATAAGGATCAAAACATATCTGGAATCCATTCCAAGAACATTTAAAATGGATCCACCCGCTACAGAGGTTTGTAAACTCACTCCCGCTCTTTGAGATAAGAGTTCTGCAATATTTCGTGCACCTGAGTTTTGAATTTCTTTTTTATTAATAACTTCTGTTGAAATTGGAGCTTCACTTCTAAATTTTTCTGTTCTTGTTCCAGTCACAACTAGTTCGTCCATTTTAATTACTTGAGGATATAGTTTGATCTCAACAAAATCTGTTATTTGTTGATCAAAATTCTTTATATAAGGAATATAACCGATATGCGAAATTTCTAGCTCAATAGGATAATCAAATGGATACTCTAGTATAAACTCACCATTATTATTTGATATTGATCCATAATCTGTTCCACTAATTACTATATTAACTTCCGAGAGCCTCTTACCTGTTTCAGCATCAACTACAATACCTTCAATTCGTTCATTATAAGTTGTAGCTAATAATGGATATAAAAAGAAAAAAAAGAAGAATGATTTTTTTATAATAATGGGATCCCCCGCTAAATTTGTTTTTTCTAAGTAGTTCCGTAATTCCCAATAAATGTTGTAATAAACTCTTCCATAGTTTCACGAGACATAGGTTTTTTCTCATTACCAAGAAAAAAGAGGCCATGAAACAATCCTCCAATAGCCCTCATTAATAAATCCGTTCTCATTTGAGGAAATTCTTTTTTTGCCATACCTTCTTCTATCAAACCTTGAAAAACACCATACATTTTAGTTTGATAACTTTTCCAGACTGGTTTTCCTTCGCTTAACGCTGAAGGAAATTTTTGAGGAGCTGTAAATAAAAATTCAAACAATGGCTGATCATTTCGAACTAAACCACCAATTATATTTAAAGCATTGATAAAAGTATCTTTTGGATTTTCATTCTCGTGAATAACTGGTTCTATAGATTCCCAAATTGTTTTCCAGCCACGATCTAATAATTCAATAAATATCTCTTCTTTGGAACTAAAATAATAATAAAGGGTTGCTTTCCCAAAATCAGCTTGTTTGGCAATTTCATCCATAGTTGTTCCATCAAGCCCAGTTGTCTTGAAAACATTTAGCGCACTTTCAAGAATTTGTTCTTTACGCATTTCACGTTCTTTTGCTTGCCTATCTGATATCATTTAAATATGTATTTTAATTTTCGAATTTGGGTTCGAATATTAAACTAGGCTGTCTTTATTTGCAATATGATTAGTTATATATTTTTGAAATTTTTTGTTTTGCTTCAGAAAACAAATCGTGTGTGTGCATATATTGGAATTGAGCACTTCTACCAATATTAAAAAGATTTTTATAAGTATTAACATAATTATTAATCATTTTAAGAGTAGGTTTTGAATTGTGATTTAATATTGGATACGCATAAGGAACTTTTAACGATGTTGAATCAATAATATCTTTTCTATCAATAAAATCGTTTTTGATAAGACATGAGATTATTATTTTAAAAAACTCATCCTCACTACAATTGTATATTGAATCGTTTGATTCACAGGGGATCTCAATGACTATACAAGTTTTATCATTAGGTGCCATCGCTTTACTTCTATTTTTAGGTTCATAAATTCGCGTAAAAGGAAATTCGTTTTCTGGGAAATATATAGATGCATTTTCACTGAAAGATTCCATATTTAAAAAGATAACACATAAGCGAAGGAATCTAAATTCTATCTTATTAATCTGATCAACAATCTCTTTTGGTGGTTGCGGTCTCAAAATATTTATGAAGATATTCAATGGTAAAGTGCTCACAAGTGTTTCTGTTTGAATAAATTTTCCATCAACTAATATTCCATCAATCGAATTATCTTTATGATGAATCTCTGAAACTTTTGACCCTAGTTGAATACTATCTATTCCAATATAATCTTTAATAGCCTCAAAAATAGTTCCAAAACCATTTTTAGGATAATAAAATGACCCATCAAGATGTTCAGAATCTTTTATTTGCATACCAATCATATTTTTTAGGATTGAAAAAATATTTAGATGTTTTAAACGATTCCCAGAAATATCATGTTGAAGTAAATCAGTTTGTCTTCCCCAAAGTTTCTCACTGTAATTAATTAAAAATAATTCAGAAAGTGTCTTCCCATAATTTTTATAAGCTAAATCACGAAAATTGTTTGAAATTTTATTATATGCTAAAGGTTTAAATATATTTTCAAAAATTATTTTTGTTATAACTGATTTATCTAAACTAGTCATAAGATTTGGTAACTCTAATGGGAAATTAATCATTTGTCCACCTGAGTAAATCTTACTTGGAACATTTATTTTTTTAAAATCATCTTTAAGTAGTGATTTGATAATTTTTGTTACTTCTTCATCCTTGTTATGAAATCTATGTGCCCCTGTATCAAATTTGAAATCAGCAAACTCTATTGTTCTGCAATTACCTCCTACATAATTTGATGCCTCATAAATTTTAAATGGAATTTTATTTTTTTTTGCATGGTAACCCATCGCCAATCCAGCCGGTCCTCCACCTATAATATGTAGGTCTCTCATCTTATTTTAAATTGGGGTCTTCAATTAAATAATATGTATCTATTTCTGACCACATACGATTAATATAAGGGTTATGAAAAAAAGTCTTACTTGGTTCAATTATAAAATTATTAATAAATAGAGACTGAAAATTTCCAACCATTAAAATTGAATCATCATTTTTTTCATTAATATGGCGAGTCAAAGATTTCTCATCATCAAAATCGATGAGCGTAGCATTAACTGAACTAGACTTTAAATAATAGTTTATTAATGGAGTGCTTATAATCGTAGAAGTATTATTTTTTTCGATATCATTTTTAAGCTGAGCAATAGCTGTTGGATTTTTATGATCCAATACTAGAGTTGTAGTAATTTTAATTAGTAATACGCAAAATAATAATATTGAGATTTTTGATATAGTTGACTTTTTTTCTAATAAATAGTGAAAACCAGATGAAATGATTAAAATGAATAATATTAAAACAGGCAAAATATGCCTTGCTTTATATATCACATTTTGAAATAAGAATATCCAAATTAAGTAAAGTATCACAGAGCCACATACAATCTTAAAGCATTTTTCGAATTTCCAATTTTCAGTTATTGTTTTTATACCAATGAAAGATAAAAATGCAAGAAAAAATGAAAATATAGCTGTATCTAATGATCTGCCAGGCCAATATCCACCTAAGCCATCAGCCCAAATTGATTCAAATAGGTTAGAAAATCTAGTTGCCAAACTATTATCCGTTATTATTGATCCACCAAAATCCATAAAATGTCCATAAGTTTGATTCGTTGCTAACACCCAAAGCTTATCTAATCCTGTGATCCAAATTAAAGGGATTAGCCAAACAAATACACCTAGTCCAAAAGATGAAATAAGTTTAAGACGATTTTTATTCTTCATTAATTGATTAAAAAAGGGAATAATAAGGATTGGTAAATATGATAACCGGGTTCCCGCTAAAAGACCTGAAAGAAAATATCCTATATATAAAGAGCGTAAATTATCAGAACGTCTTATTAACTGATATAGTATAATTGTGAGCAATGCTAGACCCATAAGATCAGGCATATATCTGTTACTCATTAACCAAAATAATGGATTAAAAAAAATAATAAATACAACAAACATTCCTACTTTTGAATCAATCTCATTGTGATCCAGTTTCAACATATAGTAAATAATGAAAAAGATTGATAAACCACCAATCAATGAAAAAGTAACACCCATACTATTTGTGATTAAATATAATATTTTTGCAAAAAAACAAAAAACTGGATACCCTGGGAAATGGGGTTGCAGCTTACCTAAATCATAATCAGTTAGACTAAATGCAAAACGTAAGCTATCTGTATCCTCAATGTAAAAAATACTTGTAAGAATTCTTGAAATGATACATGAAAAAAAGACGATAAAAAGATATAATTGATTTTTATTGGACATATGAAAGATATTATTGGAAATATTATATAAAAAAAAGCAGGGAATCAAATGATCCCCTGCTTTTAATAATCCACTTAATTATAGATTTACCAACTATTCATATTAGCATCTGAAAACCCATACGATGCCTTTAATATAGCCTTGGCTTCTCCAGCTAATTGACCTTTATATGCCTGCATAGCAGCGAAACTACCATCTTTTGGATATACAGGTGCTGTACCCATTACGACATAAAGGCGATTTAGATTATCCGTAGCTATTTTTTTGAAATCATTGTAGAGTAATCCATTTGCATAACCTCTCATTTCACCCCAATGATTTTCATAATCAGCTGTAGCAGAAGATGCAGGTGTTACAGTCGCATCACCAGCAGCAATTATAGCATCCATATCATCAATTACATCATTTATATAATGAATTGTAACAGCAGCAACAACTTTCTCCCAAGTTGCCATTATAAGATCTCTTTGCTCTAATATTTGTGCTAAAGGTTCTTGATTAACAATCATGGTCCGGCCTTTTATATATGCATCGAAGATAGTCTTTGTAAAGTCTAATCCCGCATCACATCCAGTACAAAGATCCCTCTTTGCAGCTGTGACAGCCCAACCAACATTGTATTCTGTTTTGAAATCTATTTTTCCATCACTATTAGAATCAAAATATGGACTTGATTTTCTATCATTATCATCAGTATAACCAGTGTTATAATCTAATGCTGCTCCAAAATATCCAAATGATTCATCCCAATGATGCTCCATCGCTGTATATGATTTTCCTTCTACAGCTACACTGTTATCATCTGTTGGAATTTTTGACATATACTTTGAGGTAGCCTGCCAGTATGAAATAGCACCCCAAAGAGTTTTCTGAGTCATTTGATCAAGCCTAATTCCACTGGCTCTTGTTTTTCCATTAGCTACAGTTTCTTGAACCCATCCATTTACAAGTGTTCCTGCGTTTGCCTCATATCCAGGAATAGTATAACTAGCAACAGCTGTTAATCTATCATTTAAATGACTAGTAGAAATATCATGATATTTAGTTTGTACTGTAGTCAAACCACTTGCAGACAAAATAGCTCTATTTGCATCATCATTTGCCATCATGCTTACTAATGTTGCTGGATTCTTTTTGCCCGCGTCAGTCCCCATCTGTGTCTTAATATCATTGATTAATAGATTTCGAACAACTTGTCCACTATAAGAAACGCTACTTACACCCTCAGAAAAGCGACTATTGAATGTATAAGTTGTTGGCTCTTGAATTTTTACTACTTTATTTTCTTCCTCATGGTCATGATCATCTTCACATCCGGTGTAGATAAAGAGTGAAAGCATAATCAAAAGTAGTGTCTTTTTTTTATTTAAGGTCATTTTTACCCCTTTTTTATTGTTATTAAGTCTAAGTCTCATTTATTAATTAAAATTTTTTAAAATGAATATTCAAATCCTATATTGATTTGTCTTCTAGGGCCAGGTAGAATCCCAGAGCTCAGATGTGCTTGCGGCTGACCTGGGTTGGAATGCAAACGAGATCCAATATATATCTGATCAGTAATATTTTTCCCAGAAAAGTAAAATCTATAATTTGAATTAATTTGATAATCAGCACTTAAATTTATAAATGTGTACGCACTTATTGGCCCCGATATACCTAAGTTATCTTCAGTTTCAATATTTTCAAAATCAGTATAAACCTTACTAACATATCGGAAATCAAGTCTAAATGAAAAGTTCTTAAAATAATTTCCTGAGATACCTGCCGTAAGTGTGTTCCTTGGTGCATAAGGTAGCTCTTTATCTTTTATACTAACTTCAGAACCAACTTGGCCAGAGACATTAGATATGATTTTTCCATCAACAACTGAGGTTTTTAAATAAGTATATGATAAATGAAAGTCAGGAAGGATTCTTAATGATTTTGATAAGCTAAGTAAAGCATTTACTTCTAATCCTGATGTATTCACTTTTCCAAGATTTTTAAAAGCTGTTCCTCTACCAGCAGCAACTAAGTTTTCGATGCCAATATGAAAGGCAGAAGCTTCAAAATTCATAATTGATATCTCACCACGTAATCCTAACTCTTTATTCCAACTTTTTTCAGCATCTAGGTCAAGGCCAGAGTTATCTGAATTTGAACCAAAACTTAATATTTTTAATGCACCACTTGATGGTGGAGTGAACCCACGATGGATACCACCAAATATTTGTAACCCGAAAAGGTCTTTTGAAAAACCAATTCCAGGTAATAGCACATAAAGTGTTTTATCTTGATATGATGATCCGTTAAGTCTATCAACTCTTTCTTGTTCAAATAATTCGAATCTCAATCCAGGTCTAACTTGAAGACCATTTACATCAATTGATTCTGATATAAATCCAGAAAAAGCAGTTGTTTCATAATGATGACTTTGCCCAACTATAACAGGTTTATCTTTATCCGTTTTTGCAGGTACATAATAAATTCCTTTTCTACTATCTGGTTCACTTCCAGTTTGTTTATCATCAATAAAACGTTCCCAATAAACTCTTCCTCCAAATTCAAGTCTTGAAGAGTATCCAAATACTGATCTATCTAAAGTATATGCTTCCTGTAAGCCAAATACATAAAATGTTCTTAAAATTCCAAAATTATCTTTACCGTTACCTGTCCTTATTAGACTGCCACTATTATAATAGGGTTGAATAGTTGGATTTTGGGAATTCAAATCTGAAGCAAGAATAAAGATATCATTCTCACGCCACCATCTCCTATCAAAGTAACTAACAAAAGCTGTAGTGGATTTTGAGAGTTTTGAATTTATTCTTTTTGTGCTGATTAAATCTATTGCAGTTCGGAAAACCTTAAAATTGTCATCCTCTTTTGGATTGAATTTTGGATTTTCTTCAAAAGAATATTTTGTAAGACCTGTATATGTCGCATTTGAATCTTCAAAATTAACATTCGCCTTTAAAAAAATATTTTCATCAGCAGATTTTAAATAATTTAGCTTAAGTGTTCCATTGGCTTGCTGAAAACTATTATTTTCCCGAAACCCGTTCCCCCGCTTGAATAACAACTGGACTTCAGATTTAATCTTATTATTTCCCCATCCGCCTAATTCAGTAAAAATACTACTATAGCCATTTTCGCCACCCTTTAATTTTATTCTACCTCCAAAATCATTTCTTGGTCTTCTTGTATAATAATTAATAACACCACCCATTGTTTGCGGACCAAATTTTATTGCACCGCTTCCTTTAATGACTTCCACACGATCAATACGATCAGCTGGAGGATTATAATACATATTAGGATAGACATATAGCGCGGGTTGAATAGGAACACCATCTTCTAAAATCAATACCCTTGAACTTCTTCTAGGATTCAATCCTCTGATTCCTATGCTTAATCTTGAATTACTAAATCCATCATCTGCATATCCATTAATCCCGGGAATAAGCTCAAGCATTTCTTGAGTACCAACAGGATCAATTGTTCTAATAGTATTTATATCCAACACTGTTGCTGCACCAGGTAATTCATCATATGGTAAATTAGAATTACTAATGATTTCCAATTTTGCCATTATGATTGGCTGGATATTTAATGCAGCATTAACGGTATAAATCTTATCATCATCTAGAATAATATTGTCTTTATAATCCTGGAATCCTATGAAACTTATAGTAACATTATATCTGCCACTTGGCAGATTTTCTAGATTAAATTTTCCTGAAACATCAGTTGATGCACCAAATACTTCACCAGTCTCAGATACAAATACAACATTTGCGCCTTCAAGAGGTGCATTATTGTTTTCTCTTAATACTGTTCCTGAAACAGAAATATCAATTGACGAACCAATTAGTCCTGAACAAAAGATACCAAGGGTAAATATGATTTTTGTTAATCTCATAATGTAAGAAATAGATTAATATATTTTGGGATTGCGTTTCTTATTTTGCTTATAATCTTTTTCAGGTAGTGATAGTTTTGCATAGCTACCACCCTCTTCAACGTCATCTTGAGGATCTAAGATTGGGTCATCCTCACAAGCAGCAAATATTGTTAAGAATAATGTTGAAATCATTAAGAATAAAAACTTCTTGAGAAAAGTGATTGATTTTGTCATTTTATATTTTTTTTATCAATATTCCTTTAACCCCTAAAAAGCCTTTGAAAACTAATTCAAAGGCTTTTTGAGGGTATTACACGCTTCGAAAAAAGATAATGAGACTTAGTCTCATTAGCAAATATTAAAAATATTTTAACTACAATGCAATATTTTTTTAAATTTATTTTTAAAGAATTACGATTATATTAAAAAAATTGATCTATTTTTTATCAATATAGAAGCTAACTTCATTACCTATTTCAATTTTTCGACTATTTTCAATATTAGCTAAAAAATTATATTTACCATCATTAATTAATATTTCAAAAAAAGACCCAAGTGGATTAATTGATATAACTTTGCCTTTTTTAACGCGCGTATCAGTATCGTTTTCCTCAGCTATTTTCAATTCATGTGGACGGATAGAAACAACATCTTTTCCACAATCTGAATCAAAAAAATGATGATTTATATAGGGAAAATTATCGAATGGCAAGATATTAGTTTTACCAAATAATCTGGCAACATAACTATTTACTGGAAAATCAAATATATTTGAAGGTGTATCCATCTGCTCAATATGACCATCATTTAAAACTATGACTTTATTTGCCATATGCATTGCATCTTTAGTATCATGAGATACAATTAAAACGGTTGCGCTAACTTTTTTAAAAAGATTATTTAATTCGTTTCTAACATTATGTTTTAATTCGTTATCTAAGTGGCTAAGTGGCTCATCTAACAATAGTAAGGAAGGATTAGTTGACAATGCCCTAACTAAAGCAACTCTTTGTTGTTGCCCTCCAGAAATTTCGTGTGGAAAGCGTTCTAAAAGATCATCAATTCTAGTAAATTGGATTAACTCATCGATGATAGCTTTATTTTTTGAAGCATTTTTACCAAAAAAAATGTTTTGTTTTACTGACATATTTGGGAAAAGAGCAAAATCTTGAAAAACAAGAGAAGAATTACGTTTTTCTGGTGGAACGAAAGTATTATTATCATTTATTAGTTCACCATCGAGTATTATTTCACCTTTATCTGGAATTTCAAGACCAGCAATAATTCGTAATAGAGTAGATTTCCCACTACCACTGCTCCCAATTATAGAAATCACATCACCCTTATTACATTCAAAACTTATTTTTTTTAATGCAATAATGCGATTTGTATCAAAAGATTTAGATACATTAGAAAGTTTAAGTAGCTTATTCATTTAGTATTCTCTAAACGATAATTTAAAAAGATGAGAGGAGCTAAAACTATAACGATCATACATAGGGCCGGGACTGATGATTCAACAATCTGAGCCTGGCTAGATAAATCAAAAGTTGCTGTTGCAAGGGTCTCAAAGTTAAATGGCCGCAAGATTAAAGTTAGTGGAAGCTCTTTTATTGTATCAATAAAAACAAGTAATCCGGCTGTTAATATTGTATCCTTAATTAAAGGAAGATTGACTCTAGTGAGTGATGTAAAGGCAGATGCCCCAAGAGATTTTGACGCATGATTTAGTGAATCGCAATTGCTTTCAATTCCAGCATTAATTGGCTGCCAAGCGACAGCTAAATAACGAACTATATATGCAAATATCAGTAAATATAAACTACCAGTTAGTACATAATTTGTTAGGTTATTAATATGACCAGCAATAAGCAATATCCCAATAGCAATTACAGCTCCAGGAATAGAGTATCCTACTATAGCAAAACGGTTAGAAAAAGCTGTTAAAGTACTTTTATAGTAACGCGCAGAAAAGACAAGGAAAATAGCTATGACCACAATTATTAAGCTTGAAATTGTAGCAAGTCCTAAAGAATTCAATATCAATTCAACATCAGCAAGATTACTTGAACTCTTTCTACTTATCCAAGCCCATGATATCAATCGAGATACAGGTATAATAAAACCCAGCATTAATGGTATAGAACAACAAAGTACAGCAATTATGGATTTGTTTTTGCTAAGTTGTATTTTTTCAGTTGATGGTTTGAAATTTAATGGTTCATTATATTTTGATCGGGATCGCAGCTTTTTTTCAATAACTAAAAGGGAAAAAATTAGAAGCATCAACATTCCTGATAATCGGAGAGCTCCTGTAAGGTCACCCATACCAAGCCATGTTCGGAATATTCCTGAGGTAAAGGTAGAAATACCAAAGTATTTAACCGCGCCATAATCATTTAAAGTTTCCATTATTACCAAACTCATACCTGCAACTATTGCTGGTCTAGCCATGGGCAAAGCTATCTTCCAAAAGATTGATTTATTATTATGTCCTAAGGATCGAGCTGCATCACGTAATTGCTTCCCTTGCCTAATAAAAGATGCCCTTGCCAACAAGTATATATATGGATAAAGCACTGATGCCATAACCAAAATTGTAACTAGATAAACTAATGAATTATTTAATAGCTGCATTATTTCAAAACTTATATTTGTACGAACCCAAATCAATAATGGGTTAAATAGTTCTAATATATCAAAGTATGCATAAGCAGATATATAAGTTGGAATAGCTAAAGGTAGTACAAGAGTCCATTCTAAAATCTTTCTGTATTTAAATCTGTAATTTGAAATAATCCATGCAGATGAAATTCCAAAGATAAGTGAAAAGAAGGAAGTACCTAAAAGAAGTATTAAAGAGTTTGAAAAATATGAAAATAATACTGTTTCTTTAAGATGTGACCAATTCGCTGATGGAGAAGTCAAAGACCATAATACTTCTACCATTGGTAAAAATATAAATAAGCCAATTAAAAAGGCAGAAACAGTCCAAATATTGAGCTTAAATAAAAATTCCTGCCTTAAAATTCCAAATAATTTAAACGATTTTAATATTGAATTATCCAATGCAAAACTTATTTACTCCCAGCCGGCTTTATCAAATAATTTTACTGCTTCCGAGTTTTTAATTCCAAGGATGGAAAGGTTAACCTTATCAGCTTTAAATGATCCCCAACTTTTTAATAGATCAGATTGATTTGTTTCAATTTTTATTGGATATTCGTAATTAACATTACCAAATATTTTTTGCGACTCTGAACTAGTTAAAAATTCTAAAAATTTAATTGCATCCTTTTTATTTTTTGAGCTTTTTGTTATCCCTGCACCACTAATATTAATATGTGTACCTCTACCGTTTTGATTAGGGAAAAATACTGAAACTTTTTTAAAGACATCCCGGTCTTTTGGGTTAGATGAATTTGCTAAGATACCCAAATAGTAAGTGTTCATAATTGCTATATCTGCCAACCCCGCTGCAACTGCTCTTGCTTGATCACGATCACTTCCTCTTGGTGCGCGCGCCATATTTTTTCTCACAGATTTTGCCCAAGAAAGAGCTTCCCTAGTACCATTCGCTTCTATAATAGATGCCATTAGTGATTGATTATAAATATTGCTTGATGAGCGGACAGCAATTTTTCCTCGCCACTTGGCTTTTGCTAAATCCTCATAAGTTGATAGTTGACTAGGCTTTACTCGATCTTTGGAATAAACAATAACACGTGCTCTAACTGTCAAACCAAACCACTGACGATCAGGATCACGCATGGATGACGGAACATTATTATTCAGTACACGTGATTTCACAGGCTGGAGGATTCCAGCCATCTTTGCTCTGTGCAGCCTTCCAGCGTCAACTGTTAAAAGTATATCTGCTGGTGAGTTTTCACCTTCACTAATTAAACGCTCAATTAATTGATCTGCGCTACCTTTAATCACATTTACTTTTATACCAGTTTGATCTGTAAATTTTTTAAATAAAATTTTGTCAGAATCATAATGCCGATGAGAATAAACATTTATTTGCGCATCGAGTTTTGTATATATCATACAAACAGATAATATTAAAAATATTTTTTTCATTTTTTTCCCTTTATAAGTATAATGTTTTATAAATAAAACATTATAAGAATTTATATCTATTAAAAATCATCCCTAATGATTTCAGCCCATATGATCAATCTTTCTTCCGTTTCATCCTCTTGATTATCATTGTCAAGACCTAGTCCTAAGAATTCATCTCCATCAAGTGCTAGTGATGCATCAAATTCATAACCATCAGTTGACCATCTTCCAATCAATTCACCTCCATTCTCGATAAAAGGTTTAGCTAATAAACCAATTGCATCTAAAAAATTATCACTATATCCAACTTGATCACCACATCCAAAAAAGGCTGCTTTAATTCCCGTAAAATCTAGCTTCTTATATTCCTCATAAACTTTTTCCCAGTCCTCTTGTAGTTCTCCAACATTCCAGGTTGGACATCCAATAATTAATTTTTTATAATTCAACATTTCATTTGGATTGGTAGATCTTATATCATGAGAGTCAATTTTGAAACCCTCAGAAGTCATATAATCTATAAGGAACTTTGCCGCATCTTCTTGATTCCCTGTAGTACTACCCCAAAATAAACCAATATTTTCCAAATCTTTCCCCCTTTTATTTATAATATTACAGCAAACAATATTATTGATAATAATTCTCAATATCAATAATATAAATATAATATGAACGTAAGTTGATCAAAAATATTGATTAATTATAGAACACGTTGAAAAAGTCAACATGGTATTTAGCAGTTATTAAGAAGAATTAATGATTAAATCTTCTAATAGGTGAATAAAGTTTATATCATCATTTAAACATGGTATAAAAATAAATTCCTTACCACCCGCATTAATAAAAGCTTCTCTACCTCGAATATTTATTTCTTCTAATGTTTCTAAACAATCTGCAACAAATGAAGGGCACAATATCACAATATTATTTATTCCTTTTTTGGGAAAATCAGTTAATTCTATATCAGTATATGGTTTTAACCATTTTCTCTGAATAAGTGTAACTCTAGACTGAAAGGCTGATAACCACTTATCGCTATTTAAATCTAATTTTTCTGCAACTAGCTTAGAAGTTTTCAAAGCATTTGATCTATAACAACTTCTTGAAACTTCACAATTCGTCTCACAACATGATGCATTCTTCAAGCAATGGGTTCCACTACTATCTGATTTCTTTATATGGCGCTCAGGAATGCCATGGTAACTAAAAATTAGTTTATCCATTTTACTATCTATATGCGGCTTAATCATTTCTGATAAAGCATATATATATTTTGGATGGTCATAAAAAGGTTTAATTATGGAATAATGTAAATCCGGGTAATATTTTTTTATTATCCTATCTACTTCTTTTTCAGTAGAGGATGTCGTTGACATTGCATTGTGAGGATAGAGCGGAACAATTTTAATATTACGAATTTTATTTTCTTTATAGTAAAGAACTGATTCCTTTATAGATGGATATTGATATCTCATAGCTATTCTAACATTCCACCCAGTTTTTTTTGTTAATGAAACGGCAATCTTTTTAGTGTTGTCAATTAATGGTGAGCCATTCTCTCCCCAGATTTGTTTGTAGGCTCGCCTTGTTTTTGGAGACCGAAATGGCAAAATTATTAATCGAACGATCAACTGTTGAATTAGCTTGGGGAGATCTATGACATCATCATCAGATAAAAATTGACGCAAATATTTTTTCACATTTTTTATATCTAATGATTTAGGCGATCCAAGATTAATTAATAAAATATTATTTTTAGACATCAGTTTGTTAGTTAGTATTAATTGGAGGCTCAGGTCTTGTTATTAAATAGCTACATAAAGATACACAAAACAAACCTAAGAATATTTTTATCTGAATTATAGATATAGAATAAATAGAAAAAGCAAATGTTGGTATTATTAAACAAATTGCAACAATTTTAGATTTTCTATTTATACCTCTATATTTTTCCCAATTAAGAATCAATGGGCCAAATGTTTTATGGTTTTTTAACCATTTTTCTAGTCTTTGCGATGATTTAGAAAAAAACCACGCACTAAGTAAAATTAGTGGAGTCGTAGGAATCCCAGGTAAAAAAACGCCTAAAAATGCTAGACCAACAAATATCAACCCTAAGGATATATAGATATACTTTTTTAACAAATCTTTACAAAATATAATTTATAGTTATTAATCATCATCGGAAGTTGCGATATGTTAATATTATTTAACAAAAAATTAATTTGGTTTTACTTTAAATTCTTATCTTATTTGTAATGAAAATCTGGTTCCATTATTAAATATATATTTATATAGTGAAAAATTTGAAAGGATTCATATGAGCGAAGTGTCAACAAAGTTTAAAACGGGTGGTCAGTTCCTATTAGAACCAATTACTGAAGCAGAGATTTTTTCAAGAGAAGATTTTTCTGAGGACCATAAAGACATATATAATATGGTGATGGATTTTGATCATGACCGCATTTTTGCTCTAAAAGAAGATCTATCAAAATATAATCCTGAATTACTTAAATCTTTGCTCACAGAATCTGCAGAACTTGGACTTCTTGGGATGGATATTC
>MDSY01137862.1_pt1 | contig 19999 bp, 9 predicted proteins | sample 811131 | NCBI WGS metagenome assembly MDSY01 (sample SAMN05326643, study PRJNA326480) | marine metagenome | isolation source: seawater | place: Atlantic Ocean: South West | collected 2010
ACCCTAAACCCTAAACCCTAAACCCTAAACCCTAAACCCTAAACCCTAAACCCTAAACCCTAAACCCTAAACCCCTTAACCCTAAAATCTGCACTTCGATATTCATCAGATCGCGGGGCACACTGGTTACCGACGGACGACTGGCACGCGTTCAGCCGCTCCGGCGGAAATAACATTACCATGGCACCGTTTGTATCGTACAACGTGCTGCTCGTGGGCTGGCTCGTTTTGTTCGCCTTGCTGCTGTTCGTGTTGTTGTTCGGGGAGGCTGAAGTCTTTGAGGGAACCGTGGTTGAACGAATTCACTGGATCATCACCGATGGCGTTCCATACGCCGCGTCCTTGATGTTGCGGAAGGTCATCGGGGATGCCGCGGGCGCGAAGATAGAGGCGATCACCACTGAATTGCTTTGTGAACGACCCAACCCCGCGATGCAGCTCATCTACGTCGTGCTCGTGATGGGAGGGTACTGGGTGTACTGCGTTCATGTCGAACTATTGATTGGAGCACTAGGAATCGGCGCCGTTTCCGAAACGCACGCGGTGATCGTTCCGTGCGCGATGCTCATCTCCATCGCCTCGTGGCTCGCCGTATGCTTCTCCGACCCGGGTACTGTAGACGCGCACACGCTTGACGCGCAACTCGCGACGTACCCGCACGACCACGTTTTGTACAAACCAAAAATATGTCCCACTCTCGGCGTGACGTGCCCTGCTCGTTCGAAGTATTGCCGCGTAACGCAACGACGCGTTGCAAAGTTCGATCACTACTGCGGGTGGATGGGGAACTCAATAGGGGAGAACAACTTGCGATATTTCGTGAGCTTTTTGGGTATACATGTCGTGCTTACGAGTTATGGATCTTGGCTGTGTTGTGCGGCGATTTCTGGGGAAATCGAACGCAGAGGGTTGTGGGCGGCTGAGTTTGAACCGAGCCGAAGGGGCGCGCCCGTGTCAACTTTAGCGTCGGACTGGCGTTTACTTTCGAAATTCGTAGCGTTTCATTTCGCACCAGCCGCGACGCTTTCTTTGTTCCTCATGATTCTCGTGGTGATGCTTGGGGCGTTCCTCACGTACCACCTGTGGATGATCAAGAAAGGCTTGACAACGAACGAGACGTTCAAGTGGAAGGACTACGAGCGGTGGGCGCAGAGGATGGCGGCGGAGAAGGGGAGCGGAGCAAAAACAAACGGAGACGGGTCATTGTCAGAACCGCCAGATAACCCGTTCGTGGATGACGATGACCGCGACGTGGGGTGTGTCGGGGTGTCTGGATCGAGTGGAGTAGATGGATCGGAAAATGACAATCCTGATGAATCTTCTAAAGGATTCGTCGCGCGTTTATTTAGGGGGGGGTCGAAAAACAAAAAACTCAAAATCGAGTTACCGAAAAACATCTACGACAAAGGGTCGTTTCTCGCCAATTTACGCGAAGTGTATTTCCCTCCATCGAAAGCGTACGTACGAAGGTTGAACACTGGTGTGAGTGAGAAGAAACGACAATAGAAATACGTGTAAGGAAACTGTAGCTATACAAATTTACAACGCCGAGGAAACTTTTTCGCCGGTTCTTTCTCGTTTCGATAATTCCGCTTCAAAGAATGCCCGAACCGTCTCTAAAGTTTCACCCTCTAGTTTTGGAATAACGTGTCCTCGTGCGTGCCGCGCCGTCGTTGCGTTTTCAAAGTGCGAAGCCGCACGGTCGGAAAGACCGGGAGGCATCACACGATCGGCGTCGCCTATTATGTGCAAGGTTGGCGTTTTCGATTCCGACTTTGCATACAGATCAGTCGCCCACTGTGTTCGTGCTAACATCCCGCTGACGCACACCGCGAACGTCAACGCGGCGTCGACGTCATTATCACGCTTGGCGTCACCGAATGGACCCCACCCTTCCACAGCGCCTTTCGCAGCTAACACCATGGTTAAAGTCGCGCCCTGCGAGAAACCCAGAACACCGTCAAATGGACCGCGGCTCTCCCACGTTTCTTGCACTTTTTCGAATGTCTTTTCCACACCGATATATTCGGTTTTGCCATTCTCACCTTTGCTAGCGTTCCACCATTCATAGTACTGGTCTTCTGGGAAGAACATAGCCACATCCTTCGGAATGCTACCGCTCGCTGGGTGCCCATCAGGCTCGCACGTAAACTCCACTAGGTCGCCGAGCGAGGCTTCCCACCCGGCTATCTCCATCTGAGTCTTGAGAATTTGGGCGGACGTGCGAAAACTATGAAGGCACAACACGCGCAATTTCCGTGCGTCAGTCATCTCAGCGACGGCGGCGGTGGCTAAGCGGGAACACGGACGAACGCGTAAACATGAGAGGGGTGTCGTGGGCGTTCTCAAGCACGCGAACGCCCCTCGCGCCATGCGGACTGCGGGTTGAGAACTAGTTTGGGCATTCCACATCATTTTCGGTTTTCCGAGGGAAAATACTTTTTCGACCAGCTCGAAGAGATTCCTCTTCCACACAAGCGCTTCCTTCCGCTCGCACCTCACAGAGCGGACCGCGCAAGGTACTTCCCGAAGGTAAGCAGTACCCTTCGTTTGGTCGCGACTCCCGCGGGAGCGTCGAGGTCGAGGTCGCGCACCCTTCGAGACACGCGGTTGTTCGTCTCGTTGTATTTTTCGGCGGATCCAATTTCCACAACGACCGCCATGTCGGAGGACGAGGAAGACAAGCGATGTTTGAACTGTGACGCGTCTTTCGAAGGACTGCGGCGGTGTAGCAAGTGTAAGGCGGCGTACTTTTGCAACGCCGCGTGTCAAAAAGAGGTTTGGAAGGAGCATTGCAAGACGTGCGTCTCGGTGACTCCGACATCCACGACACCGCCGCCGCCGCCCGATGGAGGCCAAGCTGCTAACTCTGCTGGCGCTGCTCCTCCCCCCGGCGCCCCCCCCGCCGCCCCCGAGCAGAAGTATACTCCCGAGCAAATCATGCAAGAGGGTTTACGAAGGATCAACCAGGAAGTGTTACCCGAGGTGAGCTTGTTGATGCGCGAGGGTAAGTTCGAAGATGCGATTGAGCATTTGGAAGAAAGCGTGGCATTCGCGTCGGGCGCCGAGGAGCGCGAGCTTTTGGATTCGTTATCGTGCCTCACCGCACGGTGTTATCTTGGGATGGGCAAACCTAAAGAAGCGTTAGAGGGTTTGAATCCCGCGTTGATGCAAGCCAGACGCGAGGGCGGTCCTTCCGCGATTAAACCGCACAGCATCGCCGCTGAGTGTTTCCACGCGCTCGGCGATGCCGAAAAAACAAAAGTAGAGTTACGCGCGCTCGTGGAAGCCGCCGCGGAATCCACGGACGAAGCGGAACAAGCTGGAGCGTTACTACTCGCGGGAATCGCGCTGTTCGACATGGGTGACTTGGGAACATCCGTGCCCCTCCTCGCGAGCGCGGCGAGCGCGGCGGAGAAGGTGGGCAACTTCTCGGGGCGAGCCACCGCGCGCGGACGCGCGGGCGCTGCGCTGCTGCGCCTGCGGAAGCCCGGCCAAGCCATCGAGGCGTGGACGGACGAACTCAAGGCGCTGGAGGAGGGTGAAAAGATAGAACGCGCGGCTGCGAAAGAAGCTGCTGAAGAGAAGGCTGGAGCGAAACAACCAGAAAGCGCAGAGACCTTAGCGTCGAGCGTCGAAAAAACGCTCAACGTCTCTGAGAAGAAGGAAGCCTTGAAAACGAAAAAGCCTTCGCGCGCGTTCGCACCTGTCGGCGACACGCGCGCGCGTCGGTGTCGCGCGCATGGCAACATCTTCACCGCACACATTCTGATGGGTGCGCGCGAGGCTGGTGAGATGCACTTGGCGCACGCGTGTTCCGTCGCGCACGAGCTTGGCGCGAAGGAAGAGGCGGAGACGTGGCTTCGAGCGGGGCACGCTTGGCGTTTGGCGGGCGACGCGTCTGACGGCGTGCCGTCGGATGCTCGCGAGGCATACGAAAAGGCGGCGAAGATTGCGAAAGATGTAGGTCTCGATAACCTCGCGGAGCGAGCGAAGACGGGGGCAGAGGGTAAAGTCGAAGCGGTGGAGATGCTCAAAGGGTGAAATGTCGCGTAGTTGTGTAATAGGAAGCAAGTCGACGAACTCGATGAACTCAAAAGCCGATTGTTGTTTTTCTTTCAAATGGCTACGTAATAGTAGCCTCCCGGGCGTTTGCCCCCCTCGGTACTGATTCGTCGTCAGGGGGGGCAAACGCGGGGAGGCGAATGGCATGTGTCTCACTATTTTTCTAGACCGGTACTGGTTATTTTATTCGCCGCCGCTCGTGAAACTGTCAGAAAGCGGCTTCTGTGGTGTAACTCCACAAACGGCTTTTCGAGGCCCAGGCGTCTTGTTCCGTGTTATCGTCACGCGCCGCGCTCGACCCCCACAAGCTGGTGCTTGGTGGAGCCTCCATGGAGTGGCGGCTCGTGACCAGACCCACACCGGCTGATACCGGCGCCCCCGGACCCACCGCCCCCGCCGTGGACTCCTCAAGCGGCGAAGACGACGCCGAGCGCAGCCCGGTGCTTTGGTGGACGGAACTTCCGTTGACGTCGTGGCCGTTATCGTGGGATACGCCCATATCCGTGTGCATACCGCCACCGCCGGTGAGGTTGAAAAAGTTTGCGCCGAAAACAGCCGCCGCGCCGTTGCCCGCCCGCGGCTTTTCCTCCTCCGCGAACTCGCCGAACAAGTCGTTTGGCAGGGAAAACGCGCTTCGCGACGAGAACGCGGAACCAGCCCCAGGGTGTTTCGGGACGAATCCAGCGGCGTTTACGTTGAATCCGTTGGAGTGTGCTCCGTGGGACGCGTTGTAGGATCCCATCATGTGGGACCCCATGCCCATTCCTGGCGCGTCAAGGTTGGCGCTTGACGTTATGGCCAAAGTGGGCGCGCCTGATTCGGGATGCGCGAAGTACACGTCCCCCCCTCCCAGCCCCACCCCCACGAACCTCGCGGGAGGCGCATCCACCGCGGAGGCGGGAACGTTAGCGGGAGTGTCACCCGACCCCGTTCCTTCGTCGCGCTCGCGCCAAGGCTTTACCCTCAACTCTGCTCCCCGAAACGCGTGCGACGGACGCGCCAGCGCTCTTTGCGCCGCCTCCGCGCCACCCGGGTTGGCGAACCCCAAAAACGCATATCCCGCGCCGGATAGACTGGGCGCGCGTCTCGGCGCGTGCGAGTGTCGTAACGGCCTGGGGTTGCAAAACGCCAATGCTCCGAACCGCGAAAAGTGGTTCCACAAATCCTCCACACGAAGCGGCGTTGCTTTAGACGGTACTCTCCACGTGACGTAAATACGGTTCTCAGCTGGGACGTCCGTCGTGGCGGCTGAGAGAAGCGCGGCGCCTCGAAGCGCACCAACCGCCGCGGCGACGTTGGCGTCCGCGCCGAACCTTTGGTCGAACATATCAACCCCCTTCGCAGTGCGAGTCGCACTCAACGCGTCCCTCACGGGCTGCGAGTTCAGCAAAGGCTCGGGGGATAAATCGTTTGGAAAATAATTGTTGGCGCGCGGCAGCGACGGTACTGGCTCGTTTGAAAACGAGCGGCGTTGCCCACCCGCGATGGCGAACCCCAAACTCGATGGGTCATGCGGTGAAACCCCAACCCTGCGCAACGCATCACGAAGCTCGTTCAGTTGTCGCTGCTGCGCCTGGTGCTGTTGCTGCTGCAACAATATGTACGCTCTGATGCGGTGCTCTGGGGTGTCTCGCCTCCCCCCCGCGCCGCCGATACCGTCGTCTTCCAACGACGTGCTTCGCGAAAGCGGGGGGGAGGTGTTGTTACTTCCGTTGCTTCCGCTGCTCCATCCGCCGTTGACACTTCCGAAACCTTCCAGACCGGTTCCGGGCGCGTCTGGTGGCGTGCCCGAGGCAACGATTTCGTGTTGCCCGTGCGGTCTTTGCCGCACCTCCACGGCGTCTGTTAGGTGTTCTCGTAGAAACGCACCTAGGGTGGCTTTACGCGCGCGTCCGCTCGGTCTGCCTCCCCTCGCGCTTTCCGGGGTGTACTGCGAATCAACCATCTTCAGCGCCTGCGTGAGCGGCCGGTGGTAAAACTTTAGATACTCCTCAGGCAGTTGTGCGATGCTCAACGCGCCTCGGCGAAGCAGGAGCTGGCGAATCTCAGCCTTGACGAACCGCAGAGGGTCGCTGGGGTGCGGGGTCCACAAATCAGGAAGCGTGGGGACCATCGGCGGGGCTAACGTCACGGAGGCGGCAGCCTGCGCGGATCGCGCGAGGTCGTCACCGTCCGCACCCATCGTCGTGACGTCAATCTCGGCGTAGGACGCCAGTTTGACTTGACTCGTGGTGTCTCGCGGCTACTCGGGGGCCGGTTTTGAAAGGCTGCGTGTGCCGCGCGCTCTCCCAAAACCCCTCCTAATCCAAAACCCGCCTTTCGTTCGTACTATCGGACGAGGGACGGCGCCATGACGCGCGAGTTCTCGGTCGTACTGCGTGTTGATCGCTTCGTCTTTGCGTGTCACAACACACTCCTCCCGTGAAAAGAAAGACTTCAACCGAAGCGACGCGGGTCCCTACGGGTTAGTCTCCCTGGTGCCTCCGCCTCGCCTCCTAGTGAGACGTGCGAGACGCCAAAGAGTCGACGACTGACACAGGGATGCGTACGTGAGGTGTGACGCGCGCTCCGAGGGACGCACGACCTCTTGAAGGGCCTTGACCCCATTCTCCTTTTCTGGGACCGGACACAACCTTCGAAAAACCCATCATTTTTGGCGGCTTTTCCCGAATCGAGACAAATGACCAGTTTTTGACGAGTTAAAAAAGAGAAAAAAAGAGATCACGTCTGTCTTCAACTACTCGTTTTTTTGCCACTGGTTGCGCGGTTGATTATGCGCGAAACGCGTAAGTTACTATCCACGCGTTTTGGATTTTGGAATAGTGACACAGTCGTCACCTTATTTAACCCCATATGAACACATGCTGAGAAAACGCAAAACGGCGAATGTACATCATTCCTTACGCTAAAGCTCGTCGTCGTCTACGTCGCTCCCACCCCCCCCAACCTGCACCGCCCTCCCTGCCCTCGCCGGCCACCACACGAACATGAACTCGTGTACTGGAAACGCAGTGGCGACGAACAACAAGGCGCACCCGCACTCTAACGGCGAAGCGGCGAAAGTACACGCGGAAAGGTACACGCACGCTATTATGAAAAAAAAAGGCACAACCGGCCAGCCAGGAACTTCGTACGGTCGCTCCACGTCAGGGTACGTCACCCTTGACTTGAATACTGCAACCCCGACCAGACCGTAGTACAGCCACATCGCGCAACTCAGGTAGTTCACCAGGGTGACGAAGGAGGACATGGCGCAGGTCAAAACGGCGGTCCAAAACGCGACGGCAACGATCGCGACGTGCGGCGCTTTTCTTTCGTTGGTCATGGCCAACGCTTTGGGAAAGAACCCGTCCCGGGCGGTGGCGTAGAACTGCCGCGCGTTTAGGTACATGCACGAGTTCAGTGCTCCGAACGACGACATAGCGACGACTATGGTCACCACGAATCCAGCCCATCCCCCTGCCACTGCTTTTGCAAACTCAACGCCCATCGCGGATGACCCGTTTTCAGGGTTGGCGATTGCAGCCGCGGGTAACACCAACAAATACGCCACGTTGAGACTGATGTACACGGTGCTGACAATCGCAAGCCCAGTCATACCCACCCTAGGAAGCGTCCTTTGCGGGTCATTCAGCTCCTCGCCCATCGATGCGACGTCCATGGCTCCCGAAAACGCCCACAGCGCGGAAATCAAACCCACGCCTAACGAAGAAATATTTCGCGTGCCAGTCCACAGACGGTGCGGGTTAAAGTTTTCAAAAGCAGCGGACGATGGATACTGTGGTGCTGTGGCATTTGCGGTGGCATTTGTGGTAATATCCATGGCATCACCCACACCGTCGTTCCCCCAGCCCATGGCTCCAACGATTCCAAGCGCGAACACGAATACGCACCCCAGCAGCGTTGCGGTGAGAAACACTTTCGCCACACTGCCGCCGTGCGCCGCGCTTAAGCAGTTCAACGCCGCGGCTGCTGCGATTGCTGCGACCGCTACTAATTGAACTTTCCAGTCCGCGTTTTCCTGAAACCCGCCCGCTTCCCAGCCAGGCACTGCGCTGCACAGGTAGTGTGCGAAGGTTAGCGCGAGAGCTCCTAGCGAGCCCGGTACTATCACGGTGAAGTTGGTGAAGGTCCACGAAAACGCGGTTGCACTCCCGAACGCGACGCGTGCGTAGTAGAACAAACCCCCCGCGTTCGGGTCTAGCACTGAGAGCTCCGCCAGACACGCGAAACCCACGTAGGTTATGACACCTGCTATGGTCCAAGCTAATAATGCGGCACCCACAGAGCCGGTCCATTTCAGCACGATACCCGGTGACGCGAAGATACCGCTTCCTATTATATCCGCGCAGCAAATAGCCACACCAGCTTTGAAGGAAAGTGTCCCGGGGGCGAGCACGTTGCTTGTGGTTGGATCATCTGACGACGCCGTGTCTCCTGGCCTCACTCGTTCCACATCGTTCTCATCCGACAGATCTAATCCAGACCGAGTTCCGACATCATCGTTTTGGTCACGTGACCCAAACGCGAGCAAAGGCGACTCGAGGGACGAGTTGGGCACCACGTGGCGGTCCCCCATCCGCACAAAAGCCGGATGACCGATCGACCCGCGAAAGCCGTGACCCTCACCGTGCTGCTGCGCGTGTCGTGATGACTCCTTTTCCCCGGGACGCAAACTTTTTGTTTCGTCCCGAGAAACTCGGGGTCGGCACGCGAAACATGAGACCCCAAGCCTACCACTTCGCGAGGCGCGATGTGTGTCGCGACGGGGGCGCTCGGCTCGCACACGGCGACTCGTGCGTTCCAGGTTCCCAGGCATACCCGCGCCAGCGGCCGCGTCTCGGGACGCACCTTACGACGCAGCGGAGTCAGGGCGTCCTTATCTTCCGGTGGTAAGCTTGCGAAAGATGTACCACTGCTGTTCCTCGACATCGACGGCGTCCTGAACCGCACCGCGACCGCAACTCAGATCAACCTGGAGCAGGACAAAGTGGGTCGTTTACGTGTTGTGCTTGAGGAAAGTGGCGCGGATGTTGTGCTTTCGACGTACTGGCGCGCGTTCGAGGAGTACATCGCGTACACTTTCGGCAGGATGGGTTGTCAAGGCGAAAGGGTGGTTGGTCGCACTCCCGGGAACCCGCATCTGCAGGACAGCGTCGCGCACGACGACGCGGTGAAGACTACGCGGATTGTGGAGATTCAAACATACATGGAACAGAGGTTCGGGAGCGACCAATCGTTATGGCCTGCGTTTGCCATCGTGGATGACAAACAAGTCGTTCCGGAGGGACACGAGTGGAGTGAACTTTTCGTGAAAACAACGCACGACATGGGGCTCACCGAGACGCTCGCCGAGAACCTATTGGAGGCGCTAACCAGAAAGACAGCTCTTTTGTGATTACTAAGCGAGGGGAGATGAGTAGCATACAAGCGCACTTGTGATTATATACCTTATAACTTACAGATACTACTATACTTGTCCCGAAAAGTCGGCAAAGAAGATTTGTCTTCGCCGCGTCGACGGATACTTTCTTGTCTACTTTTAATAGCGTCCAGAGCCGCCTGAAGGTGGACCTCCGGACAACGGTCGTCGCTGTAACGGCGGCTGTCTTCCGTAGTCTTGACTTTGCTGCCGTCCATAATCCTGACTTTGCTGCCTTCCGTACTCCGGCTCCCTTCCGTATTCGCGGTCAACGCCGCTGGGCTGCCTTCCGTACTGGGGCGCGCTGTTGCTGGGCGATCGTCCGTACTCGCGGTCGCCTGTGCTGGGCTGTCTTCCGTACTCGGGAACGCCGCCGCTCATCGACCGTCCCGGCGGTGGGTCGCTCTCCGTGATTCCCAGCCCGCCCCCCGCCACCGCTCGCGGCCGCGTTCCGGTGGACGCCCTCGCGCTGTCCCCCCCCGCCGCTTGCACCGCGCGCGCAACTTGGTCTGCGATCCGCGCCTGCGCCTGTTCCAGGTGCCCGAGAATCGTGCGCTGCGAGCGTTCCTGGAACGTACGCTGCGCGTCGGACATGCCGGAAATGGTTCGCGAAACCGTCTGGACCTGTTGCGCTAAATCGCCGACCAGACTTTGCAACTGTGCGGTTCGCGCGTTGAGCGACCCATTGCCCGACCCGCTCGGGCCGGGAGTATCGAACCCGCCGTCTTGGCCGGTAACAGCGCCCATTCCTCCTGCTCGAAGCAATCCCATAGCTTCACGGAGCTCGATGCGAAGCTCACGCAACTCAGCGTCCGATGTGGAAGTACCTCCGCCTCCGCTCGAAGCGGACGACCCCAACCGCGACGGCAACGGGGTCAACGCGCCGCCTGACCCGCTTGACCCGCTTCTTTGCCGCGTCGCACCCGCCGCGTTCATTGCGGGCGACCCGAAGCTCACGCTTCCCAGGCTGAGCCCCCCTTTTGTCGACTTGCCACTGACCGGCTTGTTGGTGTGCGTAATTGGCTTGCCATCCGCGTCCACTTTTGTGCAAAACTGGAACCCGCTTTTGCCTTGTTCCACGAACCACATCGGCGCCATCCCGTGCTGGTACGTGCCCAGCAGCTTGTCGATCTTTTCGTGCAGCGAGTACAAACCGGTGCCCACGCGGTGGTGCATCACATCAATCGCCCTCGCGCTGTACCCGGCGGGGTCGCTTTGCCGGAGCTGCGTGGGGAACACGGGGTACATTCCCGCCTCCGCAGCCTGGACGTTGACTTCCCTGCGGCCCTTGTGCCCGCGGAACAGCCGTTGTAACGTCGTGGCGGCTTTTGCTTTCTGCCGCTGAAGCCGCCGGCCTTCGTCGCCCATCCCCGCGCCGTCGTCGCCAAACTCGATGCGGAGCTTCTCCAGGTAAAAAGCAGGCCGCTCGTCCATGTTCGACGTGAGCTCGGCGTTGATTCCTTCGTCGTGTAGCGTGCGGTACGCCTTGGTGTACGCCATGACTTCGTCGAAGAACAAACGCCTCAGCGCCAGCAGCTTGAAGTGCGATCGCATCTCGGGGAAGTGCTTCAGCGCGGTGAGCAGCACGTCCCGTTCGATGGAGTACAAGTCGCAAAACGTTACCGCGTGCGCGCTGTATGCAACCTTTCCCTCCTTGTACAGGCACTCCACGCAAAAAACCTGGCCGGTGGTGATAATTTTTTGCCGGCAAATCGCCACGCCCTTGCGCACGATGTACATCTTGTCGCACCAGTCCCCCGGGACCAAAACTTTCTCCTGCGGCGGGTAGGTTTGTTGCTTGATCGCCAGCGTGAGCTCAATGACCAGCGCTTCAGGACACTTTTGGAAAAAGGAAACTTTCGTGATCCACGTGTTCATGGATAGCGTGATTTCTGCGCGCAACGCGGGACTCATTTGCTTCAAAAGCGCGGTGTGCGCATCAACGTGCGAGGACGCCATTTTGTACTTGAAGTATTCTCGTAGGCGAATTCGCAACGCGGGGGAGAGCTTCCCCTCGCTCAGGAACGAGTTCAGCTCCCCCATCAACGCATAGAACTTGTTTTTCTTTTCATTCGCCTGCGCGATGACGTTCCCCACCGCACCGATGATGTAACCGTACGCGAACGCCCCGACGAGCATCATGATTGACACGAACGCGCGTTCGATCAACGTGGATGGGACGATGTCCCCGTACCCAATCGTGGTCATAGTCATGGAGGACCAGTAAAACGCGGCGAAGTATATTTCCAAGTCTGTTACCACTCCTCGGGGGTCCTCGCCTTCTATTAAGGTTCCGTCTTCCAGATACGAATTAAACGCGGTGTAGTACATCCAGTTGTATTCCGCATCCTCGAGGTCGGCGACGATGCCGAACGCGCACGCCATCCAGTGCGACGTGACCAAGGCTAGAATCACGAACTTCACCAACTCGAGTTGCGCATAATCGATCTGGTACTGCGTCTCTAAACGCTGGAAGATCCGGCCGGCGCGTAGAATGCGCAGCAGCTTCATCAAACGAAGCAACCTAAGGACTCTTAGAATCTTCAGCTTCCCGACATCCGAGTTTTCAAACAACAACGATACCAAGTCGAAGGGCATGATTGATACCACGTCAATCGGGAACCACCCTTTCAGGTATGTCTTGATGATCATCGGGTGGTGGAAAATCAGCTGGCCATCTTCCGGGTCAATGATCGCGACGAAAAAGTTGAGGAAGATATCAATCACGAACAAGGAGTCCACGCTGCGGTTGATCCAGAACAAAACGCTCCACAGCGAGGTTTCCAGGAACGCCACCTCGACGGGCGTCACCACCGCGGTGAACAGCAGCAAAACCAGCGTAACCATGTCCCACCGTCTCATGTACCACGTCCGGGGGGATATCACGAGCGGCGAGCGCTCCATGAACGCTTTGTGTTTGTTCATCATCTGTGCCCCCACCGCGACTTGCATCACGTCCAATTTCGCCTTGCCTGTGTGTGTGCCTTTTTTTTCAACGTCGCCGTTGCCTTGAATCCACGTGCTTTTCAATTGTTTGTTCAAATCGTTCTCCTCGTTCGGGTCCGGGCCGCGGCTCGCGTACGACGTTTCCGTCTCCCGGTTTTTCAAGCCTTTCGAGGTGAATCCGCGGTACCCGTCTTCCTTGTCGGCGGTCGATGCGTCGCTCAAACGACGACTCGCTTGCCGTTCGCGCTGGTCGTACCGCGCATCGCTGGGTTTCACACTGTCGGAGGGGAAACCGCGTTTTGAGTCGCCGCGTTTTGGGAGCTCATCATCGTGGCGCGGCCGAGCCTGGCGAACAGGCCGGTCGTCGCCCGAATCATCATCATCGAGGTGCATCCGGTGGGACGCATACCGCCGGTCGCCTCCGGATCGCGACATCGATGTAGAGGGTATTCAGGTTCACCCCACGCCAGCGTCGGCGATTTAATTGGTTCCCCCAAGGATGTGTCGCAAAACACGATTTCCACAACACCAATTCACAGGGCCGTCCACGGAAGCGCTGTGCTATCCCTTTACTCACCAGTCAGGACGTTTGACCGCGTTAATGCACTCGACCGGCGTCCAGCCAGGGTTCGCGTGCCACCACACCTGTGCGCCCGTCCTTGTGAGGGAAGGCGGGGGGGCGCACGTGGGGAATTCCGTAATCGTACATTCTCTGTTTTCTTGGTCAGCGATGAGCGATCTGAGCCGCGATTGTTGCCTCTTGCCTGAAATGCTGAAAAGGCACCCCTTTAACGGGCATTTTAGCTCGTCAAAGTCGAGTAAAAACGTGAAAAATGAGCCACGAGTCAGAAAAATCGTTGTTGCCTTGCACTTTTCCACTTCCATCGTTGTTAAAGCATCACACATCGCCTCGCCCCCATGGGGAAGAAGAAGAAGGCGGGCGGCGGTGCGACCCCCGACGCGGCGGAGTGGTCGCAGTGGGAGGAGGAGCTCACCGCGCTCCAGGCGATATACGAGGATGACTTCTCTTTCGATGAAAGGGAACACCGGCAGTACCGCATCCGAGTTTCCAGTGATGGGGCGGCCGACGGTGCTCAAGGATGTCTCGCGGTGCTCGTGGTTGGGTACGTGCCTGGTTACCCTAAAAAACCACCAGGGGTGAAGCTTGACGCAGAAGAGAGCCGGGGTCTACCCCGTGACCAGCTGGAAGCGCTCGAGAAGGAGCTCTCCACACAAGCAGCTGAGCTCGCGGAGGATGAGGGCGAGGTGATGGTATTCAATCTGGTCGAAGCGTTGCGAAACGCCCTGGCGGAGGAAGGGGGAGGAGACTCTGGAAGCGGGCGCGATGGTGATGAAGGTGGTGAGGGGGCTTGGATGGAAACGTCCGGCACGGATGACACGCAAGGCATGACTCGCGCGACAGACCAAGAGACGGACCAAACCCAAGACGAAGAGCTCGACGTCCTGGACGACGCTTTCAGCGACTTCGCCCTTCACGAGGAGGACGACTGGGAGGAAATGGCGGTGGCGGCGGCGGCAGCATCAGCAACTGGCTGTGACGGGGGGGGGCGTGGGCTTCCAACTGTGGCGCGACAACGACTAAGAACCGCGTCTCGACGAAGAGTGATGCAGACGGAGTTTGAAACGATCGAAACAACGAAAGCGTCAGCGCCGCCGCGAGCGCCGACGCCAAAACCAGTTGAAGACGATGACGATGACGAAGAGGCTTCGTCTTCGTCATCGTCGTCATCGTCATTGTCAGGTGAATCCGATGATGGATCGTCACGCTCGTCTGGGTCAAGCGCGAGGGAGAACGGTTCGAGCCGACAGAACAAAAGTGGTTCCTCCGGGCCCCGCGATTGGCTGCGACTCGACGGCTCTTCCCGCGGCGGTTCGTCCGTTGATTTTGTCAACACGCTGGTGCGTGGATTGGAGTACATGGGATCCGCAGTACACTTGAGCCACCAAGGTACATACTCTTCCGAGGATGACGAGGATGTGGATTCCGAGACGGACGAAACGCGAACGACGAGCGACGACTCGGACGCCGCGCGGCGCGAGCGGAAACTACACCTTCTCGTCGGACATCTCCTTCGTTTGCTGTGCGATTCCAACGGAGGGCCGTTACCGCACGCGCTTCCTGCACTCACAACACAGCTTCGCGCCTGCGGCGTCTTACCGAGGTGGCTAAGAGAGGTTCTATTGCACCGACCGAGGCACTTTGACCGCGCGTTTCGCAGAGCCTTCGACGCGGAGGGAAGAGCCGCCTCCGCCGGCCTGGACGGCGACCCAGCCACGCAATGGGCGGCGCAGAGGTTCTGGGGAGGTGATTCGGAGACCGACGTTGACGTGTTGTCTGGAGCACCCGTGGTGGGTAGTTCTCAGCCGCGCAGCGCGAGTCGGCTCGGGAAAATCTCTGAACAAAAGCGACACCCGCCTTCGCCGCTCGAAGCGCTTGGTTTGAACGCACCGACACCGACGTCTAATATACCCCTGGCGTTGCCTCCTTCGCGGTACGAAACTGATTTCCAGGAAATACGAGCACTTGGTAGGGGTGCTTTTGGCAGAGTCGCGCTGGCAGTGAACCGCCTGGACGGGCGCGAGTACGCTGTGAAAAAGATCAGGATGGCGACTAAATCCGGCGCGACTGTTTCACCCGCCGCGGCGGCCAGGGTGCTTCGCGAGGTTGCCACCCTGAGCCGACTGGAGCACGCCTCCGTGGTGCGGTACAACCAGGCGTGGGTGGAGGATGCGGTTGAGGTGAGTGGCGGACGAAACCGAAGGGGAAGCGGCGTCAACTCTGACGAAGGGACTTCCGACGAAGCCGCGGCGTGGGGTGCTGGAACAGAAACTTCGGACGACTTTGGAACTGGAACTGGGACGGGAACTGGGCTGGGCTTGGACGGTCGTCCGTTGTCACGCACGGGATTTAATGTCCTGAACCCCAAGCCCGTAACGTGGTTACACATCCAGATGGAATACTGCAGGTCGAATCTTCGCGACGTGCTTGATCGCGAATCACAAGAATCCACGCCGGTGGATGAAGACAGAGCGTGGACGTGGATCAGGCAAATCCTGGAAGGGCTGGCGCACATCCACGCGCAAGGCATAGCGCACCGAGACTTGAAACCCGGGAACATCTTCGTGGATCAAACTGGTCACTTGAAGATTGGGGATTTCGGGCTGGCGAAGTTCGACTCGGGCGGTGGGTTTCGAGGCGCCGACGACCCGAGCGCTGCGGCGGACGCTGCAAGGGAAGCGGCGGAGGTGATGGGGAGCAGGGACGATCGAGGCAACGAACACGCGACAGGCGCCGTTGGGACGTATTTGTACACCGCTCCTGAAATTGACTCAGGTGAACCGCACCAAAGCAGCAAAGTCGATTTGTACAGCGCTGGAATCGTGTTTTACGAGATGCTACGGCGATTCAGCACGGGAATGGAACGGGCCATGGAACTCGGCGCGCTTCGAGCCGCGAGACCGGCGGCTGGGTCTTCTGGCGCCGCGGACGTCGCGCACGTCGCGCCTGACGATTTCCGCACCAGGTTCCCGCAACAAACCATTTTAGTCGCCGCTTTACTCGTGCCCGATCCTAACGAGCGACCGTCTGCTTCTGAAGTTTTAGCTTCAGGATTTCTGCCCCCTAAAGGAGGCGACGAGGCTTTGGAGGACGTGTTGCGCGCGGTCGAACAAGGCGGCGCGGAGCACGACGTTGTGGTGGACCGACTTACCTCTGAAGGATCGGCGGGTGCGCGACTCGCAGCAAGAGCCGCCGCTGCTGATCGAGGCGCGCCCGCGACGATGGACGCAGCGGCTGCGGACAGGATGCTCGCCGCGCTTCGCAGCGCGTTCCGTCGACACGGCGCCTCGCCCCTTTCCAGCCGGGCGGTGACTTGGGCGTCGGAGACGTTCGAGTCTGACCGCGACGCCGACAACGCGGGCGCGCGCGTGCTCGGTGAATCCAGTCGAGACGCGCACGTGCTCCTTTCGCGGTCGGGTGCGCTCATCACGCTTCGTCGCGATTTGCGGTCATCCTTGGTGCGACAAGTCACCGCGGAGCAAGCCACGTCGCTTCGGGCGTCGTGCGTCGGGGTTACGTTTCGCGGAGGCGGCGACAACCGCGTCAAAACTGAGGGTGACGGCGACGACGCGGGCGGAAAGAAGACAGCCGCTTCCGGAGGACTTCCTCGAGAACACGTCCAGGCAGATTTCGATATAATCGCACCCCGCGATGCCGTGGACGCGGCTGTTCTTGACGCCGAGACGATCAAGTGCATGTGGGACGCGCTTGCGGAGCGCGGAATTGCGCCGAGGGTGGTGCTCGGCCACAGGCGTCTCGCCGCTGCCGCGTGGTCCGCCTCGGGCGTCGACTCAAGACTTCGCCCGAGGGTCTCTGCGGTGTTGCGTCGCCGAGGCGACGCGCCGCCGACGCCAGCCGCGCTTCGACTCGAGCCCTCCGTCGCCGAGCGCGTCGCCGAGCTCCACGCCGTGGGCGCTGAGGAATCGTCGACGCTTGCCGAGCTTCACAACGCGGCGCAGAAAAACGTCGTCTCTTCGACTCGCGTCGTGCGCGCCGCCGTGGACCACCTGTGCTCGGTGTCAGCGCACTTGGAGGCGATGGGTGTGCCCGCGTCGCAAATGCGAATAGCGCCCTTACTCCCGCCGCCTGAGAGTTACCACTGCTCGACATATTTTGAAATCGCAGTGGCTCGGCCCAAAACGAAAGAGGAAACTCTGATCGCCGCGCCGCACGCCGTGGTGGCTGCGGGCGGTCGGTACGACGCATGGCTCGCCGCGGGGTGGCGCGCGCATGGACCTGGGTCTTCCTACGCGTTCGGAGGAGGGATGGGAAAAAGTGATGCCCCCGGAGGGGTCGGAGTAAGCGTCGCCGTTCGCAAAGCCGCGGCGCTGGCGGAACGATTCAAGGCTGAGCGCTCGCGGTCCGTCACTAACGGAGATGGCTTTCTAAGCCCGCAAGCATCCGCAGCAGCGACAGATGTCGTGGTGTGCGCTCGCGGCGGCGGCGGTCTTCTCGCCGAGCGCCTAGCGCTTGTTGCGGAGCTTTGGCGCGCGGGTCTTCGCGCGGAGACCCCACCAGTAGCGTCGCCCAGCGCCACGGAGCAGTTCGCCTACGCCTCTGAGCGCGGCGCACGGTTTATGGTGACGCTCGATTCCATCGCCTTCAACGCAGGCGAACGCGTCAGAGTAAAGTCGCTCGTGAAGAACGGAGGCGAGTTTGAATGCACGCGAGGCGAAGTCGTTGAAGCCTTGAGGGGGGGGCTGCAAGGTACTCGTCGAGGGGGTGTGCGTAGTAATTAGATAAAGATTTTTTCGTCGATTGATACACTGTTGTCGTATCCCGTCTCATCACATAGGGCGTCCAATGCATAGTGCCAAATCACACCAGACACTCCAAGTCGCCATCCACCTCGACCCCACCAATGCACAGCAGAACAGCACAGATATTGACAAGAAATTCAAACCACATTTGTCCGACTTTTTGGAGATTTTTTCGAAGTCTGCACCGATCTCCTCGCGGCCTCGGTCGTGCCGATGCTCCAGTTGGGAGGTCGCCGCCGTCGTGTGCATGAGCCAGACGCGCGTTGCGGTGACAGCACTGTGCGCGGTGACGGTAGGCACCGCCGTCGGTATTGCGTACATCCACCGCGAGCAGACCGAAGAGAAACAAAGGCTTCACGAGGGGGTGATTCGAGACCAGGAACTGCTGCGGCGCAAGGAACTTAAATTCACCGGCAAAAATGCCGGTGAGCACGCGACGAAGTAGCGCCGGAGGTGATGATTACGCTCGGCCGCGGTACCAGCCGACAGACCGACCTTCAGAGTCGCCGCACAGGACGCGTCGTGTTCGGGCACGCACGCCCGAGGAGGACGTGACCCCGCGAAGGAGCCCGCGTCGAACCGCCGTGAAGCGAATAAACAACGACGACGTGCCTAGTCTTGGATTGGCCGCGCGCGTTGTCAACGCGCCCTCCGTGATCTTCGCAATTCTAGCCGCGTGGATCGCGGTGTTGCTTGGAGGTATTGTAAACGCAGGTGCTGCCGCTGCAGTTGTCCTCGGGAACGGTCTCGGCGACCTGACGCGCGTGGTCGCGAACTTCGGGTCCGATGGTTTTCTCGCGCTAATTCGCGCGATCGGTTCTACATTGGGAAATTTTCAGTACCTCGTCGTCGACGGTTATCACGCGATTACGTCAGGTGCTGGTGTTGGCTTCGAATACATTCTCTCAGCACTCACTAACGCTTTGCAGGCCATCGCGACCGGCATTCTCACTGTGTTCGAGACCGTAGGTCTGGGTGCTCTCGAGTTGGCCAGAGCCCTCGCGTCTGAAGCTTCAGACGCGGCATCTGCCGCGGGCGACGCCTTAGCTACAGGCTTAAATGCCGCCGCGGATGGTGTAGCGCACTGTTTTCACGTGATTACGTCTGGTGCTGGTAGTGCATTCGAATCCATTCTATCAGTAGTCCTCAATACTTTGCAGACCATAGTGACGGGCATACTTACTGTGTTTGAATCGGTATGTCTGGGAGCACTCGCGTTGGCCAGAGCCTTCGCGTCTGGAGCTTCATGTGCGGCGTCTATGGTGGGTGACGCCTTAGCAACGGGCGTACATGCCGCCGCCGATGGTTTCGTGCACGCTTTCAACGGTATTACGTCAGGTGCTAGCAGTGGCTTCGAAGCGATTGGTTCGGGTCTGACGGTAGTGGCCAGAGCCGTGGCGTCTGGAGGTGCGCACGCGGTGTCTATGATCGGGGACACCATCATGACTGCGCTCAATGCTGCCGCGGACGGTGCGGCGCTTGGTATCGAGAACCTCGATGGAATTTTGGGAAATGCTGCGCACTCGGCCGCCAGCGCTTTCAGCGCGATTGGCGCGACAGTGTTGGCGTTTGGCAACGCGGCGGTTGCTGCCGTCGCCGCTGTTTTCACCGCGCTCGCTTCAGGAGCGCTCGCCGCGATCAAAGTACTCGTCACTGGAGTTTCTAGAGTGCCATCCGCGGTGGGTGACGCCGTAATGACTGCACTAAACGCATCCACGGATGGTGTCGCGCTGGGTGTGCAGAACAACAACGGTGTGGTGGGTACCGTCGCAACGGCGGTGTACCGGGGAGCGTTGGCGGCGACGACAGGCGCCGTTGCCAGGGTAACAGGAGTGGTTCGCGCGCTATTGTATTCGCGCGTCGTTTCTGTTATATTTAACACAGTAAACGGCGCTATCGTTGCGCTCGCCGGGGCGATTGTGTACGCCTTAGTTAATGTCGTTGATGCGATGGTTGATGGGCTCGTGACTGTAGGCGGGGTCCTGGAGAGAGGGGCGACGGCCGCGGCGCACGTCACAGAAGTTATTGCTCGCGTTCCAGTCGACGGTTTCGTCTGGATCGCGAACAGGGTTGTTATCGGTGCGCGCGAGGGCGTGGACGGCGCTGCGAATTTTACAACGTCCATCGCCTCCTCGGTGTTTGCCACATTCGGTGCGTGCGCAGAGGCGCTGGCGAGCGTCGTGCTCGCTTTGCCTACGTCGCTCGCGGCAGCAGTGCACGGCGTCT
>MDSY01127866.1_pt1 | contig 19994 bp, 20 predicted proteins | sample 811131 | NCBI WGS metagenome assembly MDSY01 (sample SAMN05326643, study PRJNA326480) | marine metagenome | isolation source: seawater | place: Atlantic Ocean: South West | collected 2010
AAATATAAAAATTCACCACGTAAAAATCTCTATATAAACAACAATGCAAATCTAAGGGGAATAGCAAGAGGGTAACACGCTACGCGATGTTTCGGATTCCTTTTCGTTTTCAAATAGCTGATTACCAGCGATTTGAATATATTTTAATTTCCTGACAATCAGCGATTTGCGACAAACGGGCTGTAAACGCCCAATTTTAGGGAAGATTTTGCGACAAATAGGCGAAATATGGACTCATTTATTGGAATTAGATTTAAAAAGGAAACCGCAAAACGCTTCCAAACTTTCTCACGCACTTACTTCAAATCGCACACCGAGGCGATGGCTACAATGCTCGATTTTTTTTTCTACAACGAAATATCGCCAAAGGAAAAATTAGGACCAACTGGGCTAACCATCGAAGCTAAATTGCTCAAAAGAATCAACGCGGTCATTGCTATAATGCGAGACGTGGAAAAGACGCAAACCAAACCTACGGTGGCGATGATTCAATCGCTATTTGAAACAGAAGAGCCAGAAAAAAAACCTTTGATTATTGAAAAGAAATATGCCGAAGAAAAGAATGAAGTCCGCTTTCGCGAAAAGCGAAACTTAAAGAACGAACTCTAATTCTTGAGATATGTATATCACAATCACACCTCAAAAATTAGGAACAAATTACTCACAAAGTTCAGCCGATTTTGTAGGCTATTTAGAGAAAGAAAATAAAGGTCTGGAACAACAGGATATGGAACACTTTTTCAATCAATATGGCGACGAGATTTCCGCTGAAGAAGTGGTAAAAGAAATTGATGGGAACACCGCAAAATTGAAAAAGAAAGAACCTAAATTTTATTCAATTACGGTCAGTCCATCCAAATACGAATTGAGAAAATTACAAAACAATAGTCAAGATTTGAAAACCTACACTCGTGAGCTAATGAAAGATTATGTTACAAGCTTCAATCGGGAAATCAATGGGCGACCTATAGCCATAGAAGACATAAAATATTACGCCAAAATTGAGCATCAAAGAACTTTTAAGGGGACGGATTTTCAGATAAAAGAAAACCAACCTTTCGCCACAAAAATTCTTCAGCTCAAAACGGATATCCGAAATATCCAGGAAGGGCGAGCTGACGGGAATATCAGGAAAATGGAAAAGGAAATTGCCAAACTGGAAAGCCAAGCACCACATCAACAAAACGGAAAACGAATAGTACAAGGAATGCCAAAAGCAGGAGACCAAAGCCATATACATATTATCGTTAGCCGCAAGGATGCATCAAACCGATTCAGTTTGTCACCTGGAAGTAAATATAAAGCTTCCGACGTTGAATTAAATGGTAAAACGGTAAAACGGGGATTTGATAGAGATGGGTTTTTTGAGAAAGCAGAAAAGACTTTTGATAAGACTTTTGGCTATCAAAGGAACTTCGCTGAAACCTATAAAGCAAGAAAGGATTTTATCAAGAATCCGAAAATCTATTTTGCTTCACTAATGAAACTGCCCACCAACGAAAAAGCATTGGCGTTCAAAATAATGGGGAAAAGTGGCATCCCGATGATGCCGAGTATTCCAGTTACACAGGCACAATTGGCAATGAAAATTTTTAATAGGCTACGACGTGGTGCGGAAGTGGCCATCAAATCGAGTTCCATCGGAATCTAATCTAAAACTATGCAAATGGACAATCTCGTAACGGTACTTTTTATTATTGGTTTGGCCAGTAGTGTTTTTTATGGAATATTTCGGATAAGCAGATATGCATTTGTCGTCAATTTTCTATTGATTGGTGCTTTTGTGTATTATTTAAATGAACAATTACCATTGTTTCAAATAGCACTTTATTTGGTTTGTCCTCTGACATTAATTAATATAGTAATGTATGTATTCTTGCATAAAACGGACGAGCCTAAAAGTGGAAATGCCAAATATCAGGTCAACTTTGCTACTACAAAAGGAAACTTCAGACTGGATAACATCAAACGTGGTGCATCTATAATCGGTTCTGCGGGAAGTGGAAAGACAGAAAGTGTAGTCTATGGTTTTTTGAAACACTTCGAAAAAGAAGGGTTTTGCGGAATTATCCACGACTACAAGGATTTTGAGCTTACCGAAATGGCTTATCCACTCTTTAAGGATGGCGATATCCCTTTTAAGGTCATTTCCTTCGATAAAATCATACATAGGGTAAATCCTATTGCACCACGCTATTTAGAGAACGAGGAAAGCGTAAACGAAGTTTCAAGGGTATTGATTGAAAACCTTTTGGAACAACGGGAATCTGGAACAACTGGAACGACCAAATTTTTCAATGATGCTGCGGAAGGCTTGATTGGTGGATTGATTTGGAAATTAAAAACTACCTATCCACAATTCTGTACCCTTCCACATTTAATCGCCATTTATCAATATCTGGACACAAACAGCCTTATCCAGTTTTTGGAAACCAATACGACATCGAGGGCAATGGCAGATGCTTTTATAAGTGGAAAAGATTCTGAAAGACAGACCGCAGGAGTAAAAAGCACCTTGGCCAATGCTTTGAAACGAATTAGTACACAGCGCATTTTTATGGCGTTGTCTGCGGACGAAGTGCCACTCAATATAAATAGTCCTGAAAATCCAACTGTAATTTCGGTCGTGAACAATCCCAAATTTGAAACTTCGTATTCTCCTGTGATTGCCACCATCATCCATACCATTACAAAACAAATGAGTGTACGCAATGCAAAGCCTTCTTTTTTGATGATGGAAGAAGCACCAACCATTCGTTTATTGAATATGCATCGTATTCCTGCGACACTTCGAAGCTATAATATTTCTACGATTTATGTGATGCAGGACAAAATACAAAATGATATGATGTATGGGGACAAGGCAAGCAAAGCGATTTTAAGCAATCTATCCTACCAATTTTTCGGTAAAGTCAATGACCCAGACACCGCAAAATATTACGAACGGTTTTTTGAAATTATTAAGGATCCTACAAAGAGTATAAGTCGTGGGCATAATCTGGATTTTGATACACGCATCACTACGGGAGAAAAAGAGATTCCAAAAATTCGTGCCGATGTTTTTTTTAGATTGAAGCAGGGAGAGTTTATTACCTATGCGGATGGGAAGGATAAGAAAGTACAGTTTAAATTACAGCAAATTAAAAGAGAACTTCCCGAAGAATCTAAACAGTATTCACAGGCAGATTTGGAGGATAACTTTGAACGGGTTTATAAGGAGGCAAAATCAATATTTAATAAATAAATTAAAATATCATTTAGTCAAAACCAAACAATAATTGATTTGGGTCTTTAAGCTGTTTCTGGATATGGAAGCTTCTTAAAAATATTAATTCATCCACTTCCCATTCTTCATCCACGTCATCATTTCTCTCAATAACTTCAGAATTGTATAAGTCTATTTTTTTAAATTGCTGTTCACAATTGCCAATCATTATCATTTGAGCGCTTAACAATATAATTCTTGTAGAAACTTCAATAATCTCTGATTGAAGTGGCATCATATAGGAGTGACCCAAAGGTTCAGGGAATGAAAAACTACCGTGCGCTAACAAATTTCTTATTTTGTATACTACCTTGAGCCCTATCCCATTAAAATCACAACAATCGTCAAGTGTGAATGTAGTTTTGAGGTTTTGATAATCACTATCCCTCTGGTCAATAAATGAGAAAAGTAAATTTAAAGATTCACGATACATCGGTATACTTAAAAACCCATTCGAAAAATTTGATTTAATATGAAGTTTAGCAGCATTTATTTTACCTCTATTTTTTTTACAATTTTTGAGATTAGAATCATTGATTAGAGCTTCTAAACCACTATAAACATAAAGGAATACAGTCATATTATCGACTACTCTTTGATGTAATTCTTGTTTTGAATCTTCATATTCAAACGCAGGTCTGCACATCATATAGGCACTATCGCTCTTTACCCCATCATATACAACGCCTTGAATATTTGAAGCGATCCAAAACCAGTTCCCTATCTGCTCGTGAAGATTGTCCCTATTGAAAAAATATTCTGCAATTCCCTTTATATGGCGATTAATGGGGCGTAATTTGGAATTGTAGTCTTCAAAGGAATCTAGTAATAACTTATATTTTTTAACGTTTTGTAAAATGAATAATCTATTTAGGTCTAAAACCCTACTTGCTCAATGTGATTGTCATACACTTCGTTGTGATTTTCATAAATACGAGTCATTCCTTCGTGAATAAAATTGGCATCGTCGTATTTTCCTATCATAAAGGCTAACATATTCTTTTTAAGAGTTAGCTCTTTTCCAATCATTTTTTCATTCCAATAAATATATATCCAATTTGGAGACGATAAGTTGAAATCCACTTGAGTTATTCTATCAATAAAGTCTTGTCTTTCGTTCGCTTCAAACTTATTATATACGGTTGCCAACAATTTATGTCCCACAGGTCTCAACAAAAGACTACCTCCAGATTCATCTTGCCTATATATCGCTTCCTCGTTGATTTCAACATTTTGTTCACCGTCGATGTATTGAATCAATTCGGGAAAAGCCTCGAAGATTGTATCCCAAAATAAAGCAGCTTTTGCATAGAGAGCATTGAGTACGGCATCGGTTGGTCGTGTTGTGTAAAATGCACTGGTTTTTTTAAATAAAATTTTATTCACTGCATTAATGGTAACCAACGTCGAAAAGGAAGTGTTATCATTTGATGAAATGTTTGCACTTTTTGAATTTGAAATACCATTGGGTTTTGAAAGCTGTGGGTGTTCTGTTACCAATTTTCTAGAAACAATTGCAGCGGCATCGTCCTCATCCAAAATTATAAGTTCCGCTCCCTTTGGTTTTTCTGCATATTTATTCAAAACAGTAAATAATCTTCGAGTTTTATCCAATCTACTGTGTTGGTGGACTACGAAAAGGATAGAAACCTCCAATTCCCCTACCACGTCAGGATTTTCGGTATAGGCTTTTCTTAATCCTAAAAGACGATGTTGACCATCTAATGCAAAAATTTGTTCGCTACCCATTAAAGTTAAGACACCAAACTTACTGTTCAAAAATTCTATTGACAATTCATCAATAGTTAATCCTTCAACTTCGAAATTTTGATTTATATCGATTTCTGTCCACTTCGGTTCACCTTGGTGTATTGCCGCTACAATGCTACCAAGAAATCTTTCATTCGTATCTGAAATGTAATTTTTCAATGCCTTTATTCTTTGAGTTTTGATTTCTCGTTGAAGAATAGCATTAATATTATCAGTGAAAAGCTCTTCGGATTCTGAAACTGTTATTATTCTGTTATTCCTAACTATGTCCGAGACTTTCATAACTGTCGAATAATAATCCCAGTACCCTAAATTTCCGTGTGTGCAAGCAAGATGTATCATATTAATATAGCTGTCTGGTTAATCTTGCATTTCCCTCTAATGCCTCATTTAAAGGAGGGACTATTTTATTATATAAATTATTTTCAATCGTACGTATTTCTTCATCTGTCCTATCGGATAAATCAAAATAATAAACAAACGTATGATCTGGCCAAAGATTGGTCAATCTCATAGTGTTTAGGGCTACACTTCTATTTCCAATAGCTTTTACATAACGATAAAAGCGTTTAAAAAAATTAAAATTCGTTGTTCCGCTCTGTACCCTTCCAACATATAACAAATGCTTTGAGATAACATCGGCTTGAAAAGGATAATTGGGTTCTAAAAAAAACATATAGATTCCTTTTCCAGTATGAATATAATCTGGCATATTATCTCTAACCGAATTGTCAAATTTTATTTTGACTGGCTGCGGTAAATTGTAATCATTTATTTCAGACCACCAATCTGGATTATGTACAACCATTAATCTATATGGGGGACCAAATGGGTAAGCCAATAAAATCTCCTCGTGCGATAAATAAGGCATATTTTAATTATCTTTAAATTGATTTAAGAAAAATAGTTCTCCCTTATCAACTTCTTGAATATTCGACAATGCCTGACCTTTCTCTATCTTCTCCAAACTTCGTGCAACTTTTATTCCGTCCTTTTCACTAAAACCTAAAAACTTATTTATCGCTTTTGAGTTCGTTTTATCCTTTATATTTAAAAGAAATGACATTTCACACATACTTGAAAAGTCGAAGCCAGGCTGGTTGAATTCTTCTATGCCTTGTGATAATAGTACAACCGAAACCCCTTTTGAACGAATCTCCCTTAAAATCTTTTCTAAAATATCCTGATATTTTTTCTCTTTGAAAATTACGTGTGCTTCATCAATCAACAACACGTATCGCATAGCCCTACAATCGCCTTCGACAGGAGAGCTCTCCATATTCATAAAAGTATTGTAGATGTAATTAATAATCAAGAACAGGGAAGTAAATCGTACCGAATTAGACAAATCCCCAGAAAGCGATAGATAAACATTTTGATTTAGAAATGATTCTGATTTTTGATTTTCCTGAAAAATATTGTACCGGGTAAGTTCATCAATAATTTCAGTAAGCGTGTCTCTCTTTTCTCCTACCAAGTCCAAAAGCTTTTCGTTGATTTCAGCGAAGCTTGGATATTGTCCTTGTTTCTTTGTTTGAAAAGCCTCTAACGTTGCTTCTCGCAACTGTCCTCTTTGCTTTATGCCAATATTTGAATACTTACATATGATGTCAACAAATTTATCGATTCCCATCTGTTTGTTAACTTCATTGATTCCATCAATAAATGATAACGGATTTACAGGAAATTGTGTATTTGGGGCATCGATGTATGTCGCCCTAGTCTTGCTAAAAAATGGCTCATAAAACTTTAGGTCATCATCTTTCAAGCCCTTAAAATCTAAATATATAAAGTTGACTTGATGATTGGATTTCTCACTTATCTGGTTTAAAAGCTCTAATGCGAATTGGGTTTTACCCGTCCCAGAACTTCCGGCAACCGCAATATGATTGTTATTGTATTTAGTATCATTAAAACCCAATTCAATAGGTTTTTTCTCATTCAAAGTACTTCCAATCTCAATCTTGATCAATTCTTGAAAGTAGGAAATATTTAAGGATTGATTGGAATTGGCAACTGCACTCAAATCAACATCCCCAGATTCCAAAAAGTTTATTCCCTTGTCAAGATGTTCAATTAGGAAATCAAAGAAAGTATAGTTATGACTATTGCTGAAGAGATTATCCATCAATACAAGCCCGTGGTCTATATGTAATTTCACATACCTCGGGATGTCGTCGTGAATTTTGTAAACACCATAATGTTGAGAAACCATTGCGATATAAAAATCGCGATGTCTCGCATCAAAAAGTATATGGTCTTTGTATTCTTTACCCTTGGAATCAAAAGAACTAAATTCCTCTGAAGTGAACTTTTTGCCTTGTTGAATGGAATACCCTAGAGCTATTCTCGCAACAACATTTTCCTTTGTGCCAACAGGGAGTTTGCTAGTAAGCTTTCGAACAATTTCTTGATTTGCTTCGGATGTGCGTATATTAATCTGCATATAATTCGTCGTATGTTTTAATCAAGTCTTTTGGTGGAGATGGCAGAAATTTGGATGCATCAGTACTATAATTATGAATTATATAAGCTTTTATAACCTTGTCCTGAAGTAAATCATATTCGCTTACGGTAAGCTCTTTATGCAAAAGGGGAAACAAAACCACCTGTTTAGACACGTTTGGATAAAATTCATTAATTACATTTCTAGCGTGGTCACGGTCAAATTTTTGCATAGGAGAATCGATAAACACAGGGAATTCAATATCCGATTCATCAACCAAAGCTTTTAATAGTGCCGAGGCATACATTTGGCGTTCTCCCATTGAAAGAGATCCTTTGTCTATTTTTTCTTTTCGGCTATCGAATAGATTGATATCGACATCATCACCCGATTGGTTTATATCAACAGCTACGGACTTTATAAATCCTTTTTTGTGCATCAGTATATTTAACTCGGACAGGATGTTGCTTTCCAATGATTTCTTTTTCTCTTCTTTAAATGATTTTATAAAGATTTTGAGTTTTCCAATGATATCCTGGGCTTTTTTGTCTTTGTCGCCATATTTTCTTGAATCATCAATTTTCTTACGCAGTTCTTCTTGTCTTTGCTTGAAGGTTTTGATGTCATTTTTCAATCCTCCTATTTTTTCCCTTAAATCATAAACCTCATTATCTATTGAAAAGACCCTCTTGTCATTCTTTTCTTTTTCATTTCGTAGTCCAGAGATATATTCATCATCGGCATCTTTTTCAGCATCCCGAACTTTTCTTCTAATAGAATCCAATTGAATTTTTGATTTAGAATATTCGTTATTGATACGCTTAAAAGACTCTTTGAAAGAAAGTCTTAAGCCATTCAATAAAACCTTGAATTCATTGGTTTCCGAATCACTAAAATCGTGAAGTGTCTTAAACGTGGTTGGAATTTCAGGCACATCTTTAAAAAAATGTTTTTTTACCAACTTACTTATTTGCTCTTCATAGAAATTTCTAATATCGGTTTCAATAACTTTGGGGAAATTCTTTTTTTCAGCTTCAATATCGTCAAGAATCTTTTTTGTCTTTTCACCAACATTTTCCTGTACATATTTGTTTTCACGATAATTCTTTTCATCTGAAAGTTGCTGACTTACCATCATCAAATTTTCTCCCGCTAATCCGAAGGGTATTAAATCGAATAAGTCTTTCAGTTGGTTTTGTAATTCAGAAATCGATTCATTAAGCTCGTATTCTTGTTCTTTAAGCTCATTCAGTTGTTCAACAGTCATATGGTTGCCTTCCTGAATCAATTTTCGCTGTATATCGTTTGAGGCACTCACTTTTTCTATTTTTTCTTCATTCAGGTCTTGAATCTGTTGTTCAACTTCGTCAATTTCTAACTGGGAATTATCAATATTAGCATTGATTTGATTCAGTTCTGCCTTCTCCTTTGGTTTAGCAGACTTGTTTCGATATTCGTCCTGAATAGATTCTAATTGGTCTTTTAAATCTTCATACTTCTTAATTCCTAAAACTTCAGTATAGGCTTTACTTAATAGTCGCCTTTGGTCGGGCGAATTAATTTCTGCAAGGGAAACGATTTTTTCTGCATCAAAGAAGAAGAATTTTGCAATCTCTATCGGTAAAATAAAATCTCGAATAAAAATCTCTTCGCCATCTTGTTTTCCGTCAGTTGTGAGGTCTTTGATTAGTTCATTCTGAAAATTATCGATTACAACTTCCACTTTGTCGTTGGCACTAGTAACGATGTCATAAGATCTTGTGATTTTAATCTCATTACAGGTTATTTCTGGAATTTTGACATCTTTAAAAGTAACCGAAACCGAAAACTTGGTTTCCCCATTTGCCTTTGCTAATCTATTTAGACTATTAGCTATATATTTAGTGTAGCCTCCTTTATCAGCAATCTCCTTTTGATATAAATGGTCAACTTTTTGCATCTGTTTTCCATATAGACACCATACTAAAGACATAAGGAATGTCGTTTTACCATAGCCATTTTTCCCACTAACAACCACAATATTTTTACTATCGGTAGTCGATAAATCAATTTTGTTAGAGCCTTTATAAATTCTGAAATTATTGAGCTCGATTTCCTTTATGTACATTCTTACTTGTCTTTTTTAAGGAATTCTTCAATTCTGTTCTCAATATCATCTTTTAAGCCTCGTTTCCTGTTTAAAAGCGACTTGTTTTTCTGCAACGTTAGCAGGTCTTGAATAAGGTTGAAGTCTTTTTCGCTATCGTTACAGGATTTTTTCAATAGTTCGACTTCTTTCTCTCTTTTTTCGTTTTGATCTTTCATATCCAAATTAAGATTGTATGCTTCTTTGTAAATTTCAGAAACCTTATAGTCAAATATCAAATCGCGATACCAAATAGTTTGGATGGCCACTAATTCCTGATTTGTTATTAATTCTAAATGAGGTTTGGTTTTCTGTATGGTATGTTGGGCTGCTAGAACTCTTTTAAGAACAGACGCTCGATATTTTGAAGTATAAGTACCCATACCATTGATGGCATCAGTACCATTCCTTCTTTGAGGTAATCTATTCTCAATCAAATTACGTTCATCAACTAACTCGTTGCGAACTTTTAGTAACGGTGTTAGCCAAGTGAGGCCATTCTCTATTAAGGCGGTCATTGACTTATCCTTTTTAACGACTGTACAAACCCAACAGCCAAATCTGCTTTGTCCACAAGATTTATGTTCTTTTGAAGTGACCACGGTAGGACATTCATAATCATCAGCACTAGCATCTGAATAAATTTGAAATAATTCAGAATTGTCTGAACCCCAAGGCGAATCCATCGTGTTTATCAGATACCACACTTCCTCTAACGAAAGACTTCGGATTGGTGCATACATATGAGTATTTGGCTGCGTTGGATGTTTTGAGAGTCGCTTACCTTTAATTTCGTGCTTTTTCATTGACTTGGCACGTTGAGCGCTCTCGGCTGTTCTAGTACCAATAAGAATAACAGCTTCCCCGAACTGGTCAATTTTCTCTATGAGATGCCGAGCGGTAGGTCTTATTTTTAACCGTTCCGTACACCATCTAAACGCATTATTTGGGGCGGGATAACCCCTGCCGATTAGATTAACCCAGAAAGAATCCTCTAGTCGTGGAATAGTTTGAACGACTTGAATAGGCATATCTTGTTCAACGGCAGCCTTACGGATATCATTCAAAACCCGATTGACATATTCTGTGATAATCGGGTTTTCAACCATAGTGTCGTTGCAAACGACAATTATATCTCTTTTTACAATTCCTGTAAGTTGTTTAATCTGCTCAATGGCTTTCCAAACCAATTGAAGCATAACAGTAGAATCTTTACCTCCACTAAAACCAATAATCCAAGGTCTATTGGTTTCGTCAGCATACATATACTGGTCAATTATTTCATCGATTATAGTATCTACAATTTTTGACATAAAAAATAGGTTCCAAAAGAACCCGCTTATTTAATGTTAGCTTTTAGTTTGACTATTGCAACACTCTATTGCAAGTTTTAAAGCTTCAATTTTATATTTTTCGTTCTTGGTTGTTTTCAAAATTTTGTCCGCTAACCAAAGGGAGAGCAAGCTTTTTTTATCTTGATTGAAGATTTTAGATAACTTGATAACATCAGCTTTCTTAAAAAACCTTTCGCCTCTTTCAATTTTACTCAAAACGGCTGTGTCAATGGATAATTGACTTGCTAATTCTCTTAATAAAATTCCCTTTTCTTCCCTGATATGTCTTATATGCTCACCAATCATATCAATTTCTTAAAAGATGCAAGTTGACAAATTTTGGACAATTTAACAAAATTTAATTTGTTGCTAGTAATTGATTGCAATTCTTTTAACAAAGAAATTAACATTAATAACAAAGACAAAGGAAGTAGGTGGTGTAATAGGTGGTGTAATAGGTGGTGTAATAGGTGGTGCAATTGATGCAAATAAAGCGTTAAGTAAAAGACAGAGATAAGTTCTTAAGGTTATTACAAACGACATAAATATTACCTCTAGCGAAATAGATGAAGTTTTAGGTATCAACAAATCGGCCGTTTGCAAACAGATTAAGGCTATTAAATAGTAAGGATTGCTACAACAAAAAGAGGTCACGAGAAAACATTGACCAGTTATTTTGGAAGATATTTAAAAAGGCCCTTTATCCCTCGGCCCATTATGGGTTACCTTCCATTGGCCATCTTTTTGAACCAGTTTAAAAACACCCGGTTTTGGGTCATAAGCTGTTGCATATTTTACCCAAGCCACCTCGCCATCCATAGCCTCATCCACCACTTTAAAATTAGCTTCTGAATCTTTATCTTCAGTAAACATTGCTTGAATGCTTGAAAGGTTTGCATAGCCTTCCGAAGTGGTAAATTTTTTCAAGGTAGCTTCATCACCGTGATAAAAACTTTCGGCAACAACTTTAGCGGTTTCAGAAGGGGAAAGGTTCTTTTTTTCTGAACACGAGAAGAACAACAATACGAGTGAGCAAATGACTAAATTTTTCATAACGTTACTAATTTGGGTTATTGATATAACTATGTGATATTTTCAGTTCAATATTACGTTCGCCATCTTTTTCGTGCAGTTCAAAAATTGCTCTGCGGTCATTGGATAGCGAAAACTTCGGCAAGACATAAACAAACCGAACCGTTTCGTTTTCTGTGATTTTAGAAGGCATATTATGTTTGAAAATCGGTTCTTGATACAGTCGTTGTAACGATTTCTTTTTCCCCTTCTGTCTTGTTTCAATAGAGAGTTTTAAGAAATTCAAATCATAATCCAACGTAGAATTATTCTTAATCTGGATGACAAAGTAAAGTTCTTCCGTATCAAAAACAATGTTCTCAACGCTCAAAACTATACCTTCGGTTCTCTTTTTAATCCTACCTACACGCTGCTTTCTCTCAAGAAGATAGGAACTGAATTTCTGGTAATAATAATTCCTGTTATCAACATTGCTTTCAGCAGTAACAACCGAAATAGAATCATTCAATATTGGTCTTTCATTCCCGATACTACTTGACTTCGGAATAAAATAATTGAATTTTGATAGCTGCGCTTTATACCTTACAATATACGAAAAAATTGAACCATCTCTATTGACTATCAGAAGATTGCTTTCTTTTCCAGGCTTTGCTTGAAGAAGCCCGAAATACTGCTCTTTTTCACGATTGTAGGTAAATATAAAATTTTCTGCACCGGTTATTCCCTGGCGAATAGGCTCTGGAAAAAACAGCGCAACATTTTTAGTGTCATTCGCATATATGGTATCAATTAGGATTGTGTCTTGTGCTGTAACCTGCGCCAAGCAATGTCGAGGTGCAAATGTGGAAACAGCCATAAATAATGAAGTTATGATATATTTTTTCATAATAGTGAATTTTTAAGAACCCGAGATGGCTCATAGTTTTGGTTTTAGAATAAGTTTATAATTGTTCAACACGGTCACTTTAACGCTTCGATTTTTACGTTTGAGGATTTTTGTGATTCCGCCAACTTCAGGAACACTTGGAATATTAATATCACCTATAACATCGTCCAGGACTTCCGTTGTTACCTCTGCCCTAAAATTGTTTTCTACATAGATGCCCTCGCTACCATCCTGTAAATCGAAGGCTTTGAGTTTAGTGGGATGGTGTTTGATATTTTCAATTTCTATTAAAGCACGATTGGGCTGAAAACTGATAAACCCAAAAACGAGCGTGTTTTTTGGCATTTGCTTATTGTTAATTATAGCAGCCTTGGTAAGCCGCATTCTTAATCTGGAGTTTGCTTTTACTACTTGGTCACCATCGACGACCACATAGATTGTTTCATCCGTATTCCCGATAATGGAAATGTCGTTTGGTTTTGGCGAAGCAGCAAAGAACAATTGATGTTCCAAGCCTAATTCTTTGGCTTCAATCTTCTGTTCTCTTTTAATTTCAGTGGAATCTACCTCTTGTACTTTTTTGCGAATTGTTTTTCTTGAACCAATATTCTGATAAGTCAAATCAGAATATTTGATTTTTCCTGCGGAATAGATGCTATCTACAATACGTTCTTTTTCACGTTCAGGCAAATCTGCATCATAAAAACCAAGGGAATCAATCAGTTTTTCATCATAGATGCTTGGTGCGTTGTTCTCACGTACTTCCTTTAAATCATTGATGGCATCCAGTTTGGAATCGTATTCTTTTTGATTTTCTTCCAAATCGGGTATCAAGGTCTGTTCAAGGTTTTCATTTTCACTCTCATCATCGCCCATTACCATTACGGAATAGGAAATTAGAAATATGAAAATCACAGCCAATACTGCTGCAAAGACAATTTTATTTTTTTCAATTTTCATTGTTCAATTTTTTTAAGGTGTTTTCAAAGTAATCGGTTATCAATAATCCGTGTGGATTGTTCGGGAAGTTTCGGTCAACCATAATCAGCTTTCCTGTCGAAACCAGTTCGTAAGTGTCAATTATGGAACCTCTATTGATTTCAAAAATGGTCGTCGTAGTGAAACTATATGAACCATTATTTTCAATTATTCTTGAATCGATACTCAACACTTTTTGAACCAAGGAGTATTGTAAGAGTCGATTATAAACACCATCAGCTTTCTTCTGGCGGTAAAGGTTGTCAATGGAACTGTTACCCAACCAAAGCGCTTTTTCTAAATTGCGTTCATAGTTACTCGCATCGATATTGTAGAAATACGTATGGAACAACTCTAAATGCGCCAAAGCTTCAACCCTGAAATTTTCTTTTTGGGTAACGAGTTTTAGCGGAATGATGCTACCGTCGGTATTGATTGCAAAGGCACTCTTTAGTGCACTTTTATGGGTAGTAAATGCCATCCAAACCGAAAATGTGCTAGCCAAAAAGGCAAATACTACGACTGCTAAAACGATAAACCTATTCAACTTTAGGACATTGTAAATATTTTTGTAAGGTGTTTTCATTCTGAGTTGCTTTAGTTGGAAAATAATCTTAACGTGAAGGAGGTGGCGCGCCTGTATAACTTAAATTTCAGAAAGACGATAAAGCCAACTGAACCAAGTTGTACAACAGGAGCAAAAAAACCTTCACCTACATCTGTTCCAAAAAGGTTATTCCAAAAGTTTGTGTTGATTTCTGTGTATAGCGCATTAACAAATACGTTGACCAAAAAGAAGGCTGGCACGAGCATATATACCGCTGCATACAATTTGAAAAAATTATAGGCGAGGGAACGGAATTTCTCAAATACAGCTAAACTGATGACCAATGGAAAAAATGCCTGCATAATGCCCAAAAGGAAGAATCGTTCTGCTAAAAAGAGCGGATAAATAAACAGGTCTAAAATCCATAGGATAATCCCAATGATAAAGGCAAATATTTTGAACCCGTAAAGTGGTGTGACCAAAGCTTCATAAAGCAATGTCATTGCATTTTTTGCAGCGTCAATTAAATTTACATCTTCTTCTATTGGAATGTCCTGCATTTGCAAAGGCAATAAGGCTGGAGCAGTTCCTCGATATTGTGCTTCTATAGAAACCAAGATACTATCGAAAAAGCCTAACACCTGTGTAGAAAATATGACCAAAACTACTATTGCAAAATTCTTTGCCAGTTCACCAGGACTCAATCCCCAAGTGTACCCGTCTTTGTCCGCAATACCTTCATTGTACTTTTTAAGGATGTTGACCAGAAAGAACAGGACAGCAAGCGTTTTCATTCCGGCAATAGTATATTGCGAGAAGCTACTGTTCTGAATGGTCTGAAATACCGTATCGATATATTCCAATCCAATTCCTAAAAGTATGGTTGCGGTCATTTTTAATATCCTGTTTCGCGGTTATTTACTTTATCCTGCATTTTTCTGAATGAAATGATATCACGATAGCGTTTCGTTTTTGTAGTGATGGTAGAAACCATTTGCTTTGATTCCAGTTCTTTTTCTTTCAAAATTGCGGCACGCTCTGCATCGCTCATTTTTAGATAGTCGCTTGATAGAACTTCATCAATAAAATCTACCGTGTCCAATGAATTTTGAACTATAGCATCAAACGATTCCATAACCCTGCTTACTTCATCTGGCTTTATATAAGGCGAGTTTAAAATGTCCTGTAAATCATTTTGCATTACCTGAATAAGGCGTTGATTGTTGTCTGCAATTTCTTGAACTGCTCTAAGTTGCTGAACCACATTTGAAACCTTTTCGATGGCCTCTTTTGCATCTTTTAAGAATTTTACAGACTTAATCATTTGAGCAGTCTGTTTACCCGATTCAATCAGTTGTTTTACCAAGCTGATAAAATTGGTATTGTCATAAGTGGGCATTCCTTGGGCAGTAGCGTTGCCCGACATAAATAAGGTCAATGCTACTGTCATTACTAAAATTTTGAATTTTGTCTTCATAATGTTATGTTTTAGATGTGAATTGAATTATTGCTTTTTCCATATCGTGATGCTCGTTGTAGAGCTTTATTATTTCTTCGTTTTCCTGTCCGTCGGTTAAGTAAGCCGCATAGACTTCCTTCGGAACTTCAAGACGGAAGATGTTACTTTCCCTACCGATTTTAATGAACATTTCGGTGTACTTCCGTGGCCCGGAAAGGTTGTTTTTGATGGACTTTAATTGGTTTAAATCGTGGCTTGAAAGATTAAGGCGTTTGACCAATTCGGCATAGCCTTTTTCGTTGTTAAGGCTGTAAATGACCTGTGTATTTTCAAGGATGCTTGCAGATGTTGAATTGTTGGGAAGTTGATTGATGGATTGAAGAATGATACCAATAGCACCGTTCTGTTTACGGATGGCTTGATAATAGAATTCTACGCTTTCAAGAACGTTCTCGAACTTCAGTTGCTTGGCAAACTCGTCAAATAGGATGATACCTTTTTCAGCCCTATTTTTCCAAATGGTTCTTTGGATGGCTGACTTAATCAGCTTCAACATTACGGACAGGATTTCCTTATTGTCTTTGACTTCATCGAGTTCAAAAACAATCAAACGTTTGTCCTCTATTTTATAGGTTTGGTCTTCACTCACTTCAAACAGAAAACTATATAGACCATCGCCGACATATTCGGACATTACGTGCAAAAAGCTGGTAACGTTGAAGTAGTCGGGATGGATTTTTAGGGTGTCAAGAAGATCCTCTTGATTCCTTTCTATAAAATTGTAAAATCCTTCGAGCGAATGATTTTCTGAAATGCTATTGTAATAATGACGCAATATTTTTTTGACTGAAACCGACTGTGCTTTAGTAACCTTTAAATCTGAAGCGAACAGCTCAAAAAGGAAAACAGACAAATCTTCCAATCGTTCAGGTGTCAGATCATTTGTATCACTTATATAAAAAGGATTGATGCCAAGATTTTTTCCACTTTCGTACCGAAGTACCGTATATTTTTCAGGATATAGTTTGGCAAATTTAGTGTACGAGCCACCCAAGTCGATAATGACCAGACGAACACCACTTTCAAAGTATTGGCGTAAAATATTATTGGCTAAAAAGGATTTACCCTCGCCCGTTGGTGCGAAAATGGCAAAATTCCGAGCCTTGATACGTTTTTTTCGCTCGTCCCAAACATCTTTTAGAACAGGAATATTATGCTCTCTATCATTGAAGATGATTCCGGTAGTATCAGATTTGTAATTGGTATTATTGATGAATAGGCATAATGCGTGTTTTAAATCGGTAACATATAAATCGTTGTTCGAGAAATTGGACGAAAAACAGCAGTAACTGTTTAATATATAATTCTTGCGCTCTTCGCCTCTCGGATAGTATGGAATAATATCCAGTTCCTTAAATTCAGTTTTAATTTTTGAAGTTATTTTGTCTAGGTCTTTGGCTTCTTTAGACCAATACACAATATTGAGATGACCACGAATAATCCGTGCATTGTCATCGGCATTGATTTGGTCAAGAATATGTTGGATTTTCCCCAAAACCACTTTGTTCTGTGAACCGAAATTGGAACTCTTGTTAAGTTCCTCGACTTTCTTGTCGAGCAGCTTGCGCCACTTTTGTTTGTCGTCGAGATATAAAATCTGATTGACAATGTGGTTTTCGTTAAGCGTAAGCCCTAAGCCATCAATAAACCCTTGATGAAACACAAAATCGTCAGATGTGAATTTCTCATTGGTTTTGCTACTCTGTACACTTTCGCCAAAGCACAGTTCGCTATTGATGGCAAGGGCATCAAAATGGTTTTCGCCAATATTGACGCTTTTCTTATCTAATAGAATGTCGGTATCGAAGCCTTCGTTGAAGCCATTGAAATAGCCATTTGTGAGTTTCTGAATCCCTTCCGCTTTAAGCGGAAGGAATGCCATCTTTCGGCTATTATTGATAAAGGAAACAGAATCGCTTACAGAGTTTACAAAACTCTTAATGTTATCGTCCAGTTCCTGTACAATTCCCTTTGAAATTTTTCTAAAGGGATTGACATATTTTGAATTGTTGAGCGCTTTGTTTTTGGTCAAGATGAAAAACAAATAGCACTTGTGCTCAATATGTCCACGACCTTTAAAATGCTCGTGCGTTGCTTTTTCTAAAAATGTTTTATTCGGAAGCTGTTCAGAAGAATAGGATTTCTTCAGGTATATATCCTGTTTATGAACCACAGTTCCCACAGGCAGCGATTTCAAAGCCTGAAACCAAGCACCGTGCATATCTTCAAAGTCCTTTTCGGAAAGCGAATAAATTTCAGGTAGATTCCCTGTATAGCACAAGACCACATTGCCATTATTGGCAAAGACGATATTGTCCTGAATATCTACGATGGGCTGATATGCCGAAAGGTTAATCTTATTCATAGTTAAAACCTGAATTTCTTTTGTTACTTATAATTTTTGGAAAAGCGTTGGCTGTTTGAAAAATCTGTGGGTTGTGGCTAATTCTTGTCAAAGCCACATAGAGCGCAGCGTTAAAAACGAGAATACCTATAATCATCACGAAGCTGAAAGAGAAAATTACTATGAGCAATGAGGCCAATATGGAAACTATCATTAAGGCAAACAGGGAAATGGGGAAGCCAAAAATGACTGCCCGTTTCCTAATGTTTTTATAGACCTCGAACCGCTTCATTATACAACGATTCCAATTAGGTAAGTGAAGATGCCGACTACTGCGCCAGCTATCAAAACAAATACAAGTACTCTGGTAATACCCTTTTTTAGGTCAGCATTTTCCCCAAAGAAATGCCCTGCATTAAACAGGAAACCGATGAGGAAAATGACCCCTAATATGATTGGAAAAATGGTTCGGATGGTGTTGGAAACATCATCGACCGAATCTTCGATTCCCCCAATTTGTGCAAAAAGTGATGTTGAGAGCAACGACAAAAAAGTTGCCAAATAGATTGATTTTTTCATAACGTAACAGTTTAAATTTTTGTGTTGTTTTCGTTATTGGAAATTTACATATATTTATTTACAAATACCTGATAATCAAATATTTGTGAACAAAATATTATTTGATTTTGTTTGAATTCCTTTGTTATTATTTGATATCAAATTCTATGACTTTTGGAAGTTGAATTGTTAATAACCCTAAAATTGAAAATGAAAAAAGTGCTCAAAAACGTCAGTTTTATGATTTTGCTCTTGAAAATGTGTATCATTTTTGGACAGGAAACAGCCATTCAAAAAAGAATACTAATTGACGTTGGACACGGTGGAAAAGATTCTGGTGCGATAGGTGTAAATGGCATCCTAGAAAAAGATGTTGTACTCAATATTGCAAGTGCGATTTTGAAGCTAAATAACAAGTTGGATAAGCCTTTGGATATTTATTTGACCAGGTACAGCGATACACTTATTTCACTATCAGATAGAACCAAACTTGCCAAAGCTCTAAAAGCTGATTTATTTTTGTCGTTGCATTGCAATCATTCGGATAATCCGAATGCTAGGGGTGTTGAAGTTTACGTGACAAATGCAGAATCCAAATATTCAGATGATTCTACTTGGTTTGCTTTTCAAGTGCAAGCCGCACTTAATAAAGAATTGGGATATGAAAGTAGAGGTGTCAAGTTTGCAAATTTTCAGGTACTTCGAGAAACGGTTGATGTTTGCACTTCTGTACTTATAGAATTAGGGTTTTTGAGTAATAAAGATGAAGGCAACTATATTTCAAATTCTAACAATATCCAATTGATTGCCACAGCCATTTTGTTATCTATACAAAACTAATACTATTATGAAAGACCTATTTTTAGAATTAACAAAGAGTTTAAAAGCGATTGTAATCCAATTTATTTCTGAAGTGATTTTCTTATATAAGTCTTTCAGAAATTAGATTATTTCCGCATAACACCCGCTATCTTATTTAAGACAACCAACTAAAAGTTAGAGCAGAATATAATTTAATATTTAAGTATTTGCTTAAATAAGTAATTACTTTTACCTTTGCTCGTCTAAAGCATTAATATGAAATTAGAAATATCCTGTACAAGAGCTGAGGCTGACCATAAGCAATTACTAAACTGTAGAACTACCATTGATGGTATGGCTAATGGTTTCGACAAAATATCGAAACTACT
>MDSY01029011.1_pt1 | contig 19992 bp, 18 predicted proteins | sample 811131 | NCBI WGS metagenome assembly MDSY01 (sample SAMN05326643, study PRJNA326480) | marine metagenome | isolation source: seawater | place: Atlantic Ocean: South West | collected 2010
ATCAGGCTTGTTTTTGTGGGATGTTCTATACCCTAACCAGGAATAGAGGCCCCTTCTGTGAGTACTTCTCTGTTTACTTTCTTGAATAACCCTTGAAGGACCCTTCCTGGTCCTACTTCGGTTATATGACTTGCACCATCAGCAAGCATTTTTTCCATGATTTGTGTCCACTTTACAGCACCTGTGAGTTGTAAGACTAAGTTCTTTTTTATTTCATTAGGATCAGAAACAGCTTGTGCATTTACATTTTGATAAACGGGACAAATCGGTGCGTTGAAACTTGTTGCTTCTATTGCTGCGGCCAATTCTTCTCTCGCAGGCTCCATCAAAGGAGAATGAAAAGCTCCACCAACAGGAAGTACCATCGCGCGTCTAGCTCCTGCATCGCTAAGCTTCTTGCAGGCTTCCTCTACCGCTGGAATAGCACCAGATATTACGAGTTGACCTGGACAATTATAATTCGCAGGAACTACGATTCCGTCTATACCGGAACAGACCTCTTCCACTACAGCATCTTCAAGACCTAGTATAGCTGCCATTGTCGAAGGCTCTTTTTCACATGCCTTCTGCATTGCCAAAGCTCTTTTAGAAACAAGAGACAACCCATCTTCGAAGCTCAAAGAACAATTCGCTACAAGCGCAGAAAACTCACCTAGGGAATGACCGGCAACCATGTCAGGGGAAAAAGAGTCTCCTAAACAAGCAGCTAAAATTGTGGAGTGCAAGAATATTGCCGGTTGAGTAACCTTCGTTTGCTTGAGCTCATCAGCTGTTCCTTCAAACATGATTTTTTGAATATCAAAACCTAAGATATCATTCCCTTTTGAAAATAATTCTTTAGCTAGTGGAGAAGCCTCATATAGCTCCTTACCCATTCCTGAAAATTGAGCCCCTTGACCTGGAAAAACGTATGCCTTCATATTGTTTCTGTTTTTTCACAAAAGTAAAATAAGTATTAGAATATTAAAATTGTCCATCAGAATGATACTTTCCTTTTTTATAAACCTTCACTTTCATAATAATTCCATCTGCATCATATTCATATACCTTACCATCCCATAAGGAACCATTTCTAAATGTACCATCCATCCAGATCTCATCATTTTTATTGTACACCTTATTGTATCCAAATTCTTCAAATTGGACACCTCTAGTATTTGGAGAAACAATGCGAGGAGGCCTCAAAGATTTATCTCTGACTACCTCAACTGGTTTTTCAATGGATGGCGCATAGTTAACGACGGATTCCTTCGCGCCGGAATCATCTAACCTAACTTCATATTTCAAGGACCCATTCCGATAGTAGTGCTTAATTGTTCCAAAAGGGCGGCCATTTTTTGCTGAATATTCAAGCTGAAGTTTACCATTCTTATGGAAATACTGGATCTTACCAGATTCTTCTCCACTATTGTTATAGTTCCCTCTGTAAGCCACTTTCCCATTACTAAAATAGCGAGTACAAGTACCCTTGTACTTGTTTTGAATGAAGGTAGCCTCCTCCATTTTCTTTGCATTCCTATAGTAACGTATATAAAACCCTTCAGGCCGATTGTTTCGGTAATTTCCCTTAAGCTTTGGTGTTTTTCCGTCTTTATGGTAACGCAGCCAAATACCCTCTTTTCGGCCATTGATAAAATTCCCTTCTTCCACTTTGGAATTTTCTGCATATTTGGAAGAGGGGTGGTCTTTACCTTTAAAAATCCATTTGCCAGATTTACGACCTGAAGCATCTAGCTTATTTTGGGCAAAATTCTCATGGAAGAAAAAACATAGCACAACAAATAAAAGCAAGGCTTTTGTATTCATAAATCTAAAATACAAATCTATTCGATTTAAGGCGGTCAAAAAATGATGAAAATTGTGAATAAAAAAAGTCCGAATAGACAGCACAAAGCATAGTTCTAATTACTTTTGTAATTGAATTATTATGATTTCAATAGACCCTAAAAATATAGAAGTTCCTCGCCTGCACCGCTACCTTTTGGGAGCAGTGGGCCCGAGGCCGATTGCATTTGCCTCCACCATTGACGATAATGGAATTTCAAACCTTGCACCTTTTAGCTTTTTCAATGCTTTCAGTGCAAATCCACCGATTCTAGTGTTCTCGCCTGCAAGATCAGGAAGAACAAATACCACAAAAGATACCTACAACAATGTCAAGAAACTCCCTGAAGTTGTCATAAATGTTGTCAATTACGAGTTGGTTCATCAAATGAGCCTAGCTAGCTCTCCTTATCCATCGAGTACGGACGAATTTGTTAAAAGTGGCTTGACACCAATTGCGTCTGAGCTAGTAAAGCCATTCCGGATTAAGGAATCACCAGTTCAATTTGAATGCCGTGTAAATCAGGTGATTGAGCTTGGTGACCAAGGAGGTGCAGGAAACTTAATTATATGTGAAGTTTTAAAAATACACATCAGCGAAGAAGTCCTTGATGAGAAAGGTATGATTGACCAGCATAAAATTGACCTTGTCTCAAGAATGGGTGGTAATTGGTATTGTCGTGCTGATGAAAATTCCATGTTTGAAATCCCTAAACCTATTACAACATGTGGTATTGGATACGACGAATTACCTCAAGACATATTGAGCAGCCAAATACTGACAGCCAATAACTTAGGTCAATTGGCAGGAATAGAATCCATTCCAAATGAAACTGATGTAAATGAGTATAAACTAATTGAACTAAGTGAATTGTTTTTATCTTTGGAAGACGATGCCCAACAGCTAGAAATTGAGATCCACAAGAAGGCAAAACTACTTTTAGAGAAAAATCTTTTGGAAGAAGCTTGGTTGACGCTTCTTTCTTTTAATAACTAAATACACAACAAAATGTACAAATTCCAAGGAAAAATCAAAGTCATTAATGACACACAGGTAATCAGCGAAAAATTCAAAAAAAGAGAATTTGTCGTAACCGATACATCTTCTATGTATCCCCAAGACGTCATGTTTCAGTCTGTCCAAGACAAATGTGATATGCTAAACGGGTATTCAACAGAAGACCAAGTCGAGGTTTCTTTTAACCTTAGAGGCCGCGAGTGGACTAGTCCTGACGGTGTAGTGAAGTACTTCAACACACTTGACGCATGGAGAATTGAAAAAATGGGTCAAGGTGGCGGAATTCCAGCAGCTGGTCCGTCTGATATGTCTTTGGATGCACAACCTTCAACTGAGGCCTCTGCAAGCACTGAAGAAAAAGACGATCTTCCTTTCTAAGAAATAAGCATGTAAAAAACGGGGCTTAGGCCCCATTTTTTTTGCTCAATTTTTTCAAATCAACCCAAAAATCAGGATAACTCTTCGAGACTGCAGCTGCACCCGAAATAGAAATACCCTTCTTTAATTGCAAGCCAACAATGGCGAAACACATAGCAATTCTATGATCGTCAAAAGAATCAACAGTATTTGAAATAAGTTCACTTTTACGAACATATAAAACATCTCCTTTGACAGTAAGGTCTGCACCCACTTTTTCGAATTCACTTAGTAATGTTGCGATTCTATTGCTCTCTTTATTGACCAGTCTATGAATCCCTTTAATCCTTGAAACTCCTTCACAAAAAACAGCATAGGAAACCAATGAAGGAAATAAATCAGGGCAATTTGTCGCATCAAAATCAAAAGAAATAAGAGGACGTTTACCCAAGATAAGTTCTCCAGATCTTTCAAAAGAAATACCGTAATCGGTAAATAAATCAAGAAGCCTTCGATCTGCCTGTAGAGAGTCTTTATTTAATCCCTTAATTTTTAACGGGTGACCCAAGGCGCTAGCAACACACCAATAGCTCGCTGCACTCCAATCTCCTTCTACAACATACTTCGCAGCCTGATAAGCGAAATGCCTCTCGGTTTTATAAATACTCCCTCGATCGGAACTCATACAAATACCAAATTTATGTAAAGTGGCTATAGTCATTTCAACATAAGGGGTGCTTTTCAAATTCAAGACCGTCAATTCAATACCCTTATTTAGCAACGGAATCCCCATCAATAAACCCGATACAAATTGGGAGGTTCGACTTCCATCAATAACTATTTTGTCAGTTGTAAGCCCTCCGTGAATCCTGTAAGGCAGCTTTCCTTTTTCTGATTGAATTTTAAGGCCATATTGTATACCAAATTCATCAATAAAATCATGTTTTCTTTTTAACAGAGAACCGTATCCATCCAGTGTGTAAATACCATTACTAAGACAACAAATACCGGCAATCAAACGAAATGTTAGTCCACTTTCTCCACAATTAAAGTTTGCCTTTTGAGGAAAACTAGATACGCCAATTATTGAAACACTATTTTTATTTTCGACAATAGTTGCTCCAATTTGCTTGATACAGTCAAGCATTGCAAGAACATCATTGCTGCTACCTACATTATATATCTCAGACCTCCCTTCACACAACGAAGCTGCTAAAAGAGCTCTTTGGGCGTCACTTTTAGATGCTGGAATCAAAACCTCTCCAGAAAGAAGACAAGGCTCAATCTTCTGAATCATGTATGCTTTGTTGTCTTTGGATTCATTATTCTAGTTTGATGGCGAATAGATTCTTGGTGAATCGCATCCATAAGGGTCCTGACAAACTGATTTGTTAAATGATAATCATCACTTTGGGTTAAGCGCTTTGAAATAAGCTTATTCCAATGCTCCTGCTGAAGAACAGTAATATTGTTCTCTCGTTTCAAAACTCCTACCTCCTCACTTAGCTGCATCCGATCACTCAAGATCTCAAAGAGCCGATCATCTAAAAGGGAAACTTTATCTCTGATTTCATCAATCATGGTTGCTACATCTTGTGAAAAGTCAGGCTGCCTTAAAACCAATTTTTTTATTAAATCCGACAAACCATTTGCATCCACCTGTTGTTTTGCATCCGACCAAGCGATATCGGGATCGGGATGCGTTTCTATCATTAATCCGTCAAAGTTCAAATCCATTGCGTACTGACTGACCTCAAGCAAAAGTTCACGATTTCCAGAAATATGACTTGGATCACAAATCATAGGGACATCGGGACGTTTTTCATTAAATGCAATGGGGATTTCCCAACTAGGAACATTTCTATACTTCGCATGATTATAGATAGAAAATCCTCTGTGGATTGCCGTAAGATCGTGTAAACCAGCATTATTAAATCGCTCAAAAGCACCAAGCCATAACTCAAGGTCTGGATTTATTGGGTTTTTAATTAGAATGGAAGTATCTGTTCCCTTTAATGCATCTGCGATTTCTTGCACAGCAAATGGATTGACTGTTGTTCGTGCACCAATCCATAAAGCGTCAACGCCGGCGGTCAAAGCCGCCTCAACATGAGACTTATTCGCAACCTCAGTACATGTAGGAATACCATGTTTTTTTCCCGCTTCAACCAACCAGGGCAATGCTTTTTCGCCCAAGCCTTCAAAACTATCGGGATGTGTTCTCGGTTTCCAAATTCCCGCACGGAGTAGCTTTACCGTTGGATTTAATGAAAGTGCTTGGGTAATTTGATCTACTTGTTCTCTACTCTCTGCACTGCAAGGACCTGCAATCACGAATAAACCAGAATGATTTCGGATACTATCGACAAGTTTTTTTTTCATGTGACTGGCCTTTTCACGTTGTCTTATAAAGATACTGATATAACGAACTCGTGCCTGTTTTAGTTCAAAAAATAAACTCGAATTTGTAAAAAAGCACCCAAGAATCAATCAGATTCGAGGGCTTCTTTCGTATCAGGACCTGTAACCATCCACTTCTCTCTTATATAAAACACAAGACCAATGAAAAGTGCGCCCCAAAACATAAGGGTTATTCCGATAATGGTTCTATTTCCCTCATAATCATCTGCGAAAAACTCAAAAAACTTAATAAAAATAGCAGCTAAAAGAATGGATATTCCCAAATATACCTTCAGCTCAGATTTCTCTCTTAACCCAACGGTTAAATAACCATAACCCATCCAAATCAAATAAACCACAATTAAAAAAGAAGCAAATCCAGGTGGTAAAAAATACACGACTAGGAATATAAATAATGGAAACCACATAATTCCAGTATTTAAAGGAGTCCCTTGCTCCTCAATGTCTCCATTACGGATGTAAAAAACACCGATGATTAAAGCAAGTAAAATAAAATAAGAAACCAGCTTCCCAAAAGAATAGTTTCCAAATAAAAATATTGACTCTTTTGCCTCTAAACAGAAACTTTGAAGAATCATCAAAAGTCCGAAAATGACAATAGACAAAATTGCAAATACTTCAATAGGACGTCCAAATATGGAAGAAGATTTACTGAAATAAGCGCGAGAAAAAAGATATAGGCCAGGTAAGACGATCACCAAAATAAGAAGGTAAAGACCTAATGACCCAGAAAGTTGAAAAGCACTCAATGCCATTACCATAGACATAAACAGGGCAGCAAACACAATCTCTCTTGGACCAATATCATTCAACTTCCTTAATTTTGGCAACCAAAAATATAAAATTAAACTTGCAAAAACCCATAACAGCTGCGGCAGGAATATAAGCCAATTGTCATCCATAAAATATGGTATAGCTATCGCTGAACAAGTAACGATGAGCATATACAGGTAAGACACCAAAATTGACCTCAATTGAAACATAATAAACAAACCTATACCTAAAATTAAAAACGATAATACATCGAGTCGCAACCACTCAAAAAGCTCAAAATTAAAATAAGCCATCAGCGCTGTTGATAGAATTCCTAGATATAGGAAAAAACCTGATACTTCACGCCATAAACCATGGCCTTCAAAAGCCATTTGACAAACAAAATAAATTACAATACCCAATATCAGCGGGAGAAAAAGGATTTTATCGTATACATTAGACGTGATATATTCAGGCAGTAGGATCAAAATGACACCAGAAAAAAAACCGATCAAACCCAAAAAAACTAGATAAAATTTAAGCACTTTATACATTGGAAATGCATTGTCAGGTTCGGCTGACTCTAGCAATCTTTTTTTGAGCTCAATTTGCTCAACACTCAATAAATCCAATTTAGAAAACTGCTTTGTTAGCCATTTCTTTTTATCGTAAATACTCAATGCTTGAATCAAAGGCAACAAAGTCAAATAAATCAATAAGACCGCTCCTATTCCTACAATAATTGTCAAAAAAGAGGAGTTAAACAAAAGCATTTTTAATAGAGAAGAAGACATCATAATAGTTTAGTTAATCACTTCTAAATATAGAAATAAATAACACAAACCTTTCTATGATAGTAGCATAGCGAGACCTCCACCAAAAAGGATACAGACCAATTTTAATAAATTTACGCGGTGGTTTTCAGATGTTTCAAAAATAATTGTTGTAGAGATGTGCAAAAACATACCGACAACAATCGCTAAAATCACATGTACATCTAGACCTATATCTTCTGGATTTACATACAATCCAATGACCGCACCCAATGGAGTGGTTAAAGCAAATATTGATAAAAATAGCCATGACTTTCGCATTCCCATGTTAGAATCAACGAATAAAGACATTAGCGCTATGGCAACGGGAATCTGATGAAATAAAATACCCCAAAACAAGGAGCTATGTCCATGCCCTATATGGGATGCATGACCTCCTTGAACATTTCCCAATGGAAAACCTTCGATAATAGAATGGATAGACAAAGCGAGGAATAAGGTTAAAGGGATACTTATCCCCGCACTGGAATGCGTATGCCCATGTTCAATTCCACCGGAAAAATATTCAAGAATAAGCTGCACTAAAAATCCTATTAAAATATATAAACCGGCATTTTCAAAATCTTGCTTGTACAGATCTGGCAATAAGTGACAAAAAACAATTGCCAACAAGAAGCCTCCACTGAAAGCCAAGGTAAGCTTAATGGTATGCGTTTTATAATTCGCCTTAAGATAAGAAACCAAAAGTCCTCCCAGGAGCACAGACAAAATCAAGAAAATCTGTAGTAAAATAAAGTTCATTACTTAAGGGTTGCAACGATAATCAATCGTTCTGATTCTGTCGGTGAATAATCATCTAGATCAAAAGATCCAAACATAAAATCGATGTCAAAATAAGGCGATAACAATTCCTTAAATTGTTCTTTATCTATGGTTTGAACTTTTTCTTGATATCGGTGGAGCTCAGACTTATCATTAAAGGAAATGGTCTTTATAATGTGAGTACCAGTATATTCCCGAGAAATATTGAACTCAATATCATTTAAAGTCTTTTTTTCAAAAGGTACTAAACCGCTTATAACTCGCTTGGCATTCATGAAATCAATAACCAGTCTGCCTCCTGGAGTCAACATTTGCGCCATGGCTTTACAAACTTTTTCATTTTCTTTTTGAGTATCAAAATACCCAAAGCTTGTAAATAAATTAAAAATAGCATCGAACTTTTTTCCTTCAATTCGTTCTCGCATATCTTGAACCTCAAAAGATAAATTCGAGTTTTCATAGCGTTTTGCAGAAGAGATACTCTTTGATGAAAGATCAACTCCCAGCACATCGAACCCATAAGAGTTTAGTGTGATTGAATGTCTTCCTTTTCCACAAGCTAAATCAAGTAGTGAAGCACCCAACGGTAAATTGAGTTTAGAAAGCAAAGCCTTTATAAATCCTCTCGCCTCCTCTTCCCCCCTATTTTGATAAAGAATATGGTAGTGGGGAGTATCAAACCATTCCGCGAACCATTCTTTTTTTGGCATACCGCAAAATTACAACTTTTAGCAAGTATATTAAGAACTATGAGTGCGCAAAAAACTCTAAATTTGAAATAATGAAAGTGATTGGAGTTACAGGCGGAATTGGAAGTGGAAAAAGCTTTGTTTGTAAAATCCTAGAAAAAATGGGCTACCCAGTTTACTATTCTGATGATCGAGCGAAAACCTTGATGAATTCAGACCTCACGGTTCAAAGCGAACTAAAACTACTTTTGGGAGATGAAGCATACACTGAATACGGGCTGAATCGAGCATTTGTTTCGAATAAACTATTTTCAGACACGTCACTTCGGAAAAAAATAAATCAACTGATCCACCCGATTGTTCGAGAAGATTTCGAGCAGTGGAAAAAAGATTTCACACGTGAGAAATTCATTTTCAATGAAGCTGCCATCCTTTTTGAAACTGGAGCTCATCTAAATTATGACGCAGTGATTTTGGTACATGCCCCAATTGATATAAAGCTCAAAAGAATTAAAAAAAGAGACGGTATATCTGAGGAGGATGTGTTAAAAAAAATGAAGTCTCAGTGGTCAGATGACAAAAAAATGCAGCTTACAATGCACTATATTTTGAACGATGGGGAAAGCCCAATTGAGGAACGTATTTCTCTGCTTCTAAAACAACTCAGTAAACCAATTTAATCTTTACAGCTTTATCTGAATCTAGGATGAAAGAGCAAGACCCAAAGCTAGGTGCAGAAAACCTAGGCCTGATTCCATTAGAAAATGCATATGCCTCTTTAGGAATACCAAAAAAATTAGTGTCGCATGTTTTATTTGCATTTTCATCATGGTATATTGCCAATGCATAAGTTCCCTTTGGTAAGTTTTTAAAGGTATATAGCTTTTGATTTTCTTTGGTTTTGACCCTCACCATTCTGAAAGTTCTACCAACCATTGGGAATTTCGAGGCATCATTATATAAACCCAACTGTATCAGTCCATTGTTGTTTTTAATATTGCTTATTTGCACTGTTAAATCCGCAGTTGATTGCGCCATAAAAAGACTTGGAAAAAGCATGGTCATAAAAAACACCAATCCTTTCATTTCTTAAAGGTCGTTTTAAATATACGATCCATCCAATTAAAAGTAGAGGCATAATTACCTGTCAACTTTGAATGATGGTCATCATGATGCTTCGTTTTACTTAAAAAAGGGACTTTGCTAAATCCGGGTAACTCTAGGTCAGAATGAATATGTATTTCATGAAGGTTCCTTAAAAGCCCAAACCCCCATAGTGCATATACATTAATTGGCATTACAATGAGAATTAATGCAAAAGCAATTACAACACCAATCATTCCGAGCATCCATTCCGCAGGATGGGCATAAAGGTACTCTAGAGGAAAAGGCGTCGTCGCACGGTGGTGTATTGAGTGTACATTTTTCAACATGAATTTATTTTCATGCAGCCATCGATGAAAAAAATAAAACCAAATATCATCAATAACAAAGGCGAATAAGATTTGTAAACCAATCATCCAAATGGGGATTAAAGAGGTGTCGATACTGTCATAAATTAAATACGACCCTATTCCCGCAACACTTATGAGAATGGTAAAATTAAAAACAAACAACGGCATACGTTTGCTAAAGATCGAGGATTGATAGCTTTTTGATTGAATTCGAAAAGACTTAAAAATATTGGTTTTAAGAACAAGCATACTATAAATCAATCCAAAGAAATTTGAACCTAACAGTACAAGGACTGTCCCTAAAGCTACCCACTCTCTCGTCATCTCAATGCAAATAAATTAAACATAACCGAATCCTCTAAACCAACCTCTCGCTCATGATGAAGCTTGGAAAACCCTTTCTCACTCAATAGTTCTTGAATTTGATTTAATCTACCATCTAAATCATGAACTTCTATGACCAATGACTTGATCAAAGTCCAATGGTTATCAGATATTCCCTTGAGAACGGACCACTCTGCACCTTCACAATCGATTTTCAAAAGATCAATCTTTTCTATTTTCTCGCTTTCAATAACTGAGGACAAAGTATTTAAATTGCATTCAACCTTCCTCTTTCCTCGCACCAAAAAAAAGGCAATTAGACCAGCCATAAAAGATGGAATTAGCTTCATCCACTTCATACCCTCAGGAGGATTTTTCATTGTTCCCTTCACGGCCCTGGAAAAAGCTTTTGGATCCTTTTCCCATTCCTCAGGATGTAAGGTTGATAGAGCAGGCGTATTTGGGAAATAGGTAAAAACCGCTGTAGCTGATGCATCAGAGATTCCCATTCGAAAAGTATGAATCATACCTTTACCATATGCAGAGGCATTCTTACTCAGAACCTCATATATATCTGGAATGGGTTCAAAACAATAGGCCTGGACATCTTTTGCCTTTTGAATCGCCCTTATTCCGAAAACGCCAACATTAGCACCAACATCAAAAACAACGTCTCCGTCATTAATTTTTATACCATTTTGAAGGTAACCGTCAACATGGTGGTCCAACATCTTGGCCTCAGGTTTTCTTAAACAGAAAACTTTTGTGCCGTCATTCAATGTAGCTTGAGTCATAATTAGACTCCAAAATAATGATTTTTTAGCTACTATTAATAAGTGAACGAAACGTTTCTATTTTTCAAGAAATGGATATCTATAATCAGTAGCAGGAACAAAAGTTTCCTTTATCGTTCTTGGAGACACCCATCTTAAAAGATTTAAAATAGATCCAGCCTTGTCATTTGTACCAGATCCACGCGCTCCACCAAAAGGCTGCTGACCAACAACTGCGCCTGTTGGCTTATCATTTATGTAGAAATTCCCTGCGGCATTTTCAAGTGCTTTCGTGGCATATTCAGCTGCATATCTGTCAACCGACAATATCGCACCTGTTAGGGCATACTCAGAGGTATTATCAACTAAAGTTAGCGTCTCTTCCCACTTGTCTTCATCATAAACATATATTGTCATTACTGGGCCAAAAATCTCTTCGACCATGGTCTTGAACTTCGGATCTGAAGTAACAATAATTGTTGGTTCAATAAAGTAACCTTTAGATTTATCATAATTTCCACCTGCAATTATTTCTGCATCCTCAGCATTTTTAGCGAAGTCTATGTACGACGCAATGCTGTCAAACGCTTTTTCTGAAATTACTGCGTTAATGAAATTTGTTGGGTCTTCAGGTGAACCCATTTTAAACGTTTTAACATCTGAAATAATTTGGTCCTTCACGTCATTCCAAATATTTGTTGGAATATAAGCCCTTGACGCCGCAGAACATTTCTGACCTTGGAACTCAAATGCACCACGCGAAATTGCCGTTGCAACCTCAGCGGCAACCGCTGATTTATGGGCTACAATGAAGTCCTTTCCTCCAGTCTCTCCAACAATCCTTGGGTACGATCTATATTTTTCAATATTATTACCTATTCCCTTCCAAAGCGTTCTGAATACATCAGTACTTCCAGTGAAGTGTAATCCTGCAAAATTCTTGTCTTGAAAAACCACATTTGAAATCTCCCTTCCGCTCACAGTAACCATATTTATAACTCCTTTTGGCAAACCAGCTGCTTCAAAAAGCTCCATAATCACCTGAGCAGAATATATTTGAGTTTCGGCAGGTTTCCATATGACAACATTACCCATCATTGCAGGAGCTGCACACAAGTTTGCACAAATAGAGGTGAAATTAAACGGGGTAAGCGCAAAAATAAATCCTTCTAATGGCCTATGCTCCAAACGGTTCCACATACCTGGTAAAGACTCAGGCTGCTCTTTATACAATTGACTCATATACTGTACGTTGAACCTAAAGAAATCAATCAGCTCACATGCTGCATCAATTTCCGCCTGCATAACGTTTTTACTTTGGGCGACCATCGTCGCTGCGTTTAATTTTGCCCTAAAAGGTCCAGCAAGTAAATCAGCTGCTTTTAGGAATATTGCTGCCCTATGCTCCCAGCTCATATTCGCCCACTTTTGTCTTGCATCCATAGCAGCATCTATCGCTTGTCGAACCTCTTTTTCAGTTCCATAGTTTGATGTTCCTACAACATGCGCGTGATCATGCGGAGGACTCAATGTCTTCTTATTCTCGGTATAGACTTGCTGGTCTCCAATATACATTGGTACATCAACGTGGCCGTTGTACATTCTAGAATATTCTTTGAGAAGTGTTTCACGTTCAATACTCCCTGGCGCGTATGACTTTACAGGTTCATTTATTGCAACAGGCACTGAATAAAAGGCATTTGACATAATATATTTTTTGTTGCAAACTTAAGAATAGTTGACTATCATTGCAACTAAAGTCTGTATGACTATGAATAGAATTGCTCTTCTGATTGTTCTATTACATTTAAGTGGCTTCTGCTTCAGTCAGTCTCTGTTTAATTTCACGAGTTACTCGATTGAAACCAACCCTAAAAAGAAAGCTACCATTGCACTAGAATTATTAAAATACTACAATAGACACCACCTGGATTCTTTAAATGTTTTGGGTATCGATTTAAAAAAAAGCAATCTATCCGCAAGAGATCCGTATATCAAAGCAACCTACCAAAGAATCCTCGGTATGTTCGATGTTAGAAAGGGGTTTATGCAAGAAGGACTGCAATTGCTGGAATCTTCGAGATCACTTTTTGTCAATTTAGGTGACGACGAATTGATTTGTGAAGCTTTCAACGAAACGGGTATCTGTTTGTTATTGATGAACGATTTTGAGCGTGCAAAGAACAACTTTAACACTTCTATTGAATTCGGTAAGGTATGTGAAGTGAATTCATACGCTTATCTCGCAACTATTAATCTTGCACAGTGCTATTATGAGGATGGAGACCGCGCTAAAGCAGAACTTCTTACAAATAGTTATATTCAGCAAGCCATTAAAGAAAATAAATATGAATCTATTGCAAATGCATTTTCATTTTTAGGTCAAATTGCATTAGATGAAAAAAACATAGAGCTCGCATTAAAACACTTCGAAAAGCAAATGGATAATGCACGAAGAAGCGCGTCACCTTATGTCTTAATTAGAGCAAAAAACAATCTTGCTATTACACACTTTTATCAGGGGGAAAAGGAAGCTGCCTTGGCCTTGTTTTTAGAAGTTTTAACAGATAGACTAAAACAAGGAGTAATTCCCTATATATGTGATGCATATTTAAATTTAGGGGAGATTTTTATTGAATTAGGTGAAATTAAAAAGGGAGCTGCCTATTTAGACTCTACATTAGCACTAACGAAAAAACATGAATTAACTTCTCATAGAATTGAAGCGCTTGAAATGAAAATGAAAAGCGACGCCTCTCTAAATCATGAGAATGAAGTTTCTATTTTACGGCAGAAGCAGATTAAATTAACTAAAAAGCAAAGGGCTGGCAGAAATATTAGATCAGCTATCGATGCGGAACAGAGTGAGCGTTTAAATTGGCCGTGGTATATCTATTTTGTATTTATTTTGATCCCAATTGTCCTCTATTTAACACTCAAAAAGAATCTATCGAACTAAGGTTAAAAAACCATGTCCTGATAGTTCTTGACCGTTCACCCCTAACGCGTTGTATTTATAAAAATATACTCCCTCCGATGCTTCATTTCCGCCTGCAGATTTGCCATCCCATCCAATATCAAGAGATTCAATCGTGGTCATGACATTCCCCCAACGGTTTAAAATAATAAGCTCAATACTTGCCACATTTTCAGTTTCTATAATGAATTGCTCATTCGTGCCATCTTGATTCGGGCTAAAAACATTTGGAACGTACACAATAGGATCACCAACTAAATATGCTTCTATATCTAGGACAAAGCTATCTGAACAAAGCTCGTTAGAGGCAATAAGTACGATAGAATAAATTCCTGGATCTGGATAATCCGATGCAACTTGTGGATTATCGGGTTCAACATAAGAGAAGTTTTCTCCATTTCCGTAATCCCAAGAATAATTCGTAGCATTGGTGCTAAGGTTTTGAAAAATCACATTCAAAGGAATCACTCCTGAACTAGGGCTGGCTGTAAATAAGGCATCAGGATTAGGAACACCGGTTACTGCTATTGAAGCTGTGCTCTCACAGCCATTTGCATCCAAACTAGTTACTGTATATATATTTGTTGCATCCAGTGAAAAAGGAACTCCGTTCAGCACTCCATTGTCCCAAGTATAAGATGCACCTAGACCAGCTCCAGTAGCTGTCAAAATAATTTGCTCTCCCTCACAAACAGAAAAGGCAGTCCCCGGATCGATAACAGGAAGTGCATAAACAATAACTGATACTTCATCTTGTGTTTCGCATCCATTCGCACTTAAGCCTGTAAGCACATAAGTACCTGATGAATCAGGCTCAAAGGGAATACCATCTTCTACACCATCAGACCACGAATAGGTTACCGCATTGTCCCCTGATAAAGTAACAACATCACCTATACAAATTTCTATATCTTCGCCCGCAAAAACAGGAATATTAGGATTTACAGTCAAGGTAAATTCACTTAACGGACTCGTACAACCATTCACTGTATAAAAAACAGAATAGTTCGTTGTTTCAATAGGGTTGACGTAAATTTCGTTTAAAACCTCTCCTCCAGGTTGCCATAAATAAGCACCATTACTCAATCCGGAAACAGCAGTCAAGATAGCTTCTTGCCCTTCACAGATCTCATTTGGTCCACTAATGGATATATCAGGTATAGGATTAACGATAACCTCAATCTGATAATTTAAAGCACACTGGTTGGGGTCAGAAACAAAGGTATAAATAGTTGGACCCAAAGCATTGGTGTTGATTCCAGGAGGTCCCCATACACCAGTTATTCCACCAATCGATACATTGGGGAGTGGATCAGCTGGATCATCTTGACAATATGGGCCGAAGGACTCAAAAGAGGTAGCCTGAATAGGGTCAATTACGATTTCCATAGTCTGCGGATTTGCGCACTGCCCAGCATCAGCAGTAAATGTATAATCTGTTGTCTGTGCATTATCGATAATCGGCGACCAGCTTCCCGTGATACCCTCTATCGATGATGCAATTATATCTGGCACTGGACTTCCTTGACAATATGGACCAACTTGATTAAAAGTAGCTGTCAATAATGGGTCAATAATTATTTCCATATTCCCTGCAATCGCACATTGACCAGCATCCGGTGTAAAGGTATAATTCGTGGTTTGTGAATTGTCTATTAATGGAGTCCAAAAACCGGTAATGCCTGCAATCGATGTATTCGGTAAATCAGCGATTTCATCTCCTTCACAAAATGGACCCTGCTGAACAAAATTCGGGGAGAGTTGAGAAGCAACAACAATCTCCATTGTTTGTGAGTTGGCACATTGACCAGCATCAGGTGTAAAAGTGTAATTCGTTGTCTGTGTATTATCTATTGCTGGAGACCACGAACCGGTATAGCCTTCTGTGGAGACCAAAGTTAGGTCAGGAATAAGTGCACCATCACAATATGGACCCAATTGATCGAAAGTTGGTAAAACAAGAGGCTCAATAGTTAAGTTCAATGTCACCTCAGAATCACACCCGTTTTCTGCACCGCCGATTAAAGTAAAAATGGCGCTATTGTTACTCGCATTATAGGTAACCCCATCCATCCACGTATATGAATCACAGGCATTTTGAATATCAATTACAGCATTATTTGCATTTACATCAACTGTCGTCGTGGCACTCGTAAGACACCCATCTAAATCATAATCGCAAGAAAAATTAATTGTTGCATTGGGAGAAACATTTATAGATGCTGAAGTTTCTCCGGTGCTCCATGTAAACGTCCCACCTGCAATTGACGGATTTGCAGTCAGTGTGACTAAATCACCTTCACAAATTGTTTCAGAATTAATAGTCAAAGTGGGAACAATTGCATCTGAAACCACCTCAATCGTCTCAACAATAGGCTCTGTACATGCACCCGCATCATCCACGGACACCTCATAAATACCCGGATCCAATCCTGTTGCCGTTGCCGTTGTTTGTGGAGGTGTTGTGTTCCAATCATATGTATACCCCGGATAACCCCCTGAGGCGTTAACGGTTGCAGTTCCATTTGAACCAGCACATGAAACTGGGGAGGAGGAAACAGTTGTTTCCAAAGCATCCACGCATTCTAAGAAATCAATGAATACACCTGAGTCGTAAATCCCATCTCCCGCATCTGCAATTGCTAATTTAAAATGGTAGGACTCACATGGTACTACAGAAACATCCGTGACAAGCACGGTGGTGAAGGCATCAAAAACATTGGTTAAACCCCCAGCATTATTGACATAATACCCGGCATTAAGGCCGGCATTTACATTGTCTATACTAACAATGGTGCTCCCATCTGGTAGCACAGCAACATTAGAGTTTACATAATTTCCTCCAGCAGGATTCTGCCCCGAAATAAAAAAACCAAACGCATCGTTAAAACCTGCAGATACCCACTCAGGATATTCTTCGGATCCAAAAACAAATCGAATTTGTAATTCATCGCATGTTGGAACGACATCAAATTCCAATATACAGCAATCATTATTAGCAAAAGGTTCAAGGCTGTTAAGTTGAGGATCGTTACAATTTGTCCCATTGTCCGTACTCATAAATGCACCGCCTGGGGCATTTAAATCACCCACATCCCCTGTAGTCAAAATCAAACCAGTAGGAATTCCTAGGTCTGTTGTTGCTCCATTAGTAAAAGTTCCATATGCGTTTGTAGGACAATTAATGGTTGCATTTGTGATTGTAAGCCCACCACTTATTATGCTATTTACAACAACCTCAGCAGTAGCTCCTTGATTTTCAATCACCAATTGGGCATGTGTATATTTTGATACGAATAACACACATGTAGTGACCAATAAAGAGACGATTTGTTTACAAAACATACAATACTTAGACATAATAATCAGACTATTGGTTGCTTATATCAAGCTAAATTTTCATTCAAAATTTCAAAGTTTTTAAGCATCTCTCGATATTCTCTATTGCAAGATTACTTTCGATAGCATTACGGACTTTGATGGATTTATCATTAAAGTCAAATATAAACTAATAATATCAAAAAATATAACGTTTGTAATTCAAGATAAAATCTGTTTTACAGGTCTTTAAAATGAAATTGATTACTTAATTTTAAATTATGTTCCTCGAGCGAATCCATTTGATCCAATTTAAAAATCACCAAAGCACTGAAATCAACTTCATAAGCGGGCTCAACGCATTTGTTGGAAGAAACGGAAGTGGAAAAACGAATATACTGGATGCCATACATTACATGAGCATGTGTAAGAGTTATTTGAACCCAATTGACAAACAAAACGTGATGTTTGAGAGCTCATTTTTCCATATCAATGGCAAGTGGAATGTGAACAATAATTCAAATCAAGTTTCTTGTTCCTACAAGCTTGGGGCTAAAAAGAAAATTAAACTCAATAAAAAAGAGTACGAAAAACTTGCGGATCATATTGGGAAACTTCCTGTTGTTTTTATTTCCCCTTATGATGGCGATTTAATAAATGAGGGAAGTGAGCTGAGAAGAAAATGGATGGACGGTATCATTTCACAAGTAGATCCCATTTACTTAAATACAATTCAATCCTATCAAAAAGTGCTTTCTCAAAGGAACGCACTGCTGAAAAACATGGGGGAACATCGGCTTTTTGATCTTGAATCCATTGAGGTGTGGGATGCACAAATGGTTAAGCTAGGTGGATTTATACATGAGAAAAGAAAGACATTTCTTAGTTCATTCATACCTGTTTTTGAGAAGTTTTATCAGCAAATAGGTGCAGAAAAGGAAGCAATTTCAATCGAATATAAATCTCAGCTAAGCAATGAAGATTTCGCGAAATTACTCATCGCATCTCACAAAAAAGACAGCTACGCACAGTACTCGAATGTAGGCACCCATAAAGACGACCTAATCTTTAATATAAAAGGCCATCCAATTAAAAAATTCGGGTCTCAGGGTCAGCAAAAGTCTTTTGTGATTGCCTTGCGTTTGGCACAATTTGATTGGTTGAAAGCACAAAAGAAAACGAATCCTATTTTACTTTTAGACGATATCTTCGATAAACTGGATGGACAGCGTGTTCAAAAATTAGTTGCACTCGTTACGCAGGATTATTTCGGACAAGTAATGGTTTCTGATACAGACGAAGAACGCATGAAAGCACTATTAAACTCCTTGAAAGTTCCCTCAAAATTATTTAAGGTCATAGACGGAGATGTTAATGAAATTTCTAGCTAAATTTACCTTATGGCATACAATCCTGATAATCGAAGAGCACGCAAAGAACAACCCTTAGGAGACGTTATAGAAAAACTAATGAAAGCGTATCGCCTAGATGATAAAATGAAGGAATACGACCTAAATGATGCTTGGCCAGAGCTAATGGGAAAGGCCATCGCGCACAGAACCAAAAGCATCAAGATTAAAAACAAAAAGCTACTCCTAAAAATTGATTCATCCGTAATGCGTGAGGAACTGCATGCGGGAAAGCAGGTCATTATAGAGCGCGTGAATCAATTCATGAAAAAAGAGGTAATTACAGATATCTGGTTCTCTTAAAGTCCAACTTTGTTAAATTCCTGATACATCGAATCAATATCAAACATAACCGTTCCAATATTAATTTTACCTAGATGCTTTATTTCAGAATCCTTATCAAGGAGATATGTGTTTTGAATACTTTTGAGGCTCGAAGATTCGACATCGATCATAGCAGGTCCAAACTCGGCTTTTTTTCGATAAGCCGCAAATGCAAAATCACAAGACTCCAGGCTTGTGTTCTCAACACTAATCATAGATTTATCCTTTGAAGCAATTCCAATAGAAGCTCCATTAATACTACAATTCCGGACCGTTAGTGTAGAATGCTCACCTCCTGAAATACCCTTATCTCCTGAGCCAAATATTTGACAAGACTCAATATCAATTTCACTTCCGGAAAAATCAATACAATCATTTCCTGTGGCTCGAAATATAGAATTTTGTAACTTTCCTTTGCAAAAATCTGCATCAAAACCATCAGAATAGGTTTTGTCAATAAGAATGCCATCGATTTCAAAATCACAGCGGATTAGATTCAAAGCATCCTCACTTCGTGCATTGATAAAGGAACAATTCCGCAAACTGACCTTTCCTTCATATATGGTAACACCTCCAGTCAAGGTCCATGTGTCTGTATTGGCATCCGTTAGATTGGTGCATATTACATGATTCATGTCAACAGAACCTCCCTGTGGAAATAGGACAACACCTCCACCTTCCGGACCCTTCCCTTCAATTGTAATAGGTCTATTATTTGAGCCGAGCATTTTAACTGGGCCATAAACCACCAAACGC
>MDSY01043106.1_pt1 | contig 19992 bp, 16 predicted proteins | sample 811131 | NCBI WGS metagenome assembly MDSY01 (sample SAMN05326643, study PRJNA326480) | marine metagenome | isolation source: seawater | place: Atlantic Ocean: South West | collected 2010
TGAAGTTGGCTGTCCATTGACGATGACGATTTTTATATCACGTAGGACTGCTCCTTCAATTACGGAAGCGACGGGGAAAACCTGCAAACTCGTTCCTACTGTGAGAAGAAGGTCGCAGGAGTCAAGGGCTTCAAGCATTCTCTTTAGGTCTTCGGGGACAAGATTTTGGCCAAACATGATGGTGGCAGTTTTTATTATGCCGCCGCAATCACAGTGTGGATCCTCTTCACCATTTCGCACTCTTTCTAAAACGGGCTCAATGCTGTCGCACCAGTCACAGGATAAACACACTGCTTCTCGAACGTTTCCGTGGATTTCAACAATCTTGTTTGGATCAGTGCCGGCTGCATGGTGTAGTCCGTCAACATTCTGGGTAACAAGTGTGCCAAGTTTGTCGGCTTTTTCTAAATCCAAAAGAGCGAGATGGCCTTTATTGGGTTTAATATTTGGCCAAAGTTCTCCGCTTGCAAAAACTCGCCAGTTGCTTTTCCTAATCTCTGGGTCGTTTACGTAGAAATCAATATTAGATGCCTTCTCTAATTCTGGATTTTTTGTCCAAACCCCTTCAGGGCCTCGGAAATCAGGAATTCCACTATCGGTGGAAATTCCAGCTCCGGTTACTACCAAAACATTTTTTGCTTCAGAAATAAGTTGTGACGCCTTCATCACTGCATCGGCTAATTCTTTTTGCATAAACCCAGTTATTTTTCTTCACCTACGGGTTTCTGGAAATTTTGAGCCAGATCTAACAAAAGTCTTACACCGAATCCTGTTCCGCCTTTGGTTCTTTCTCCTTCTGACGAATCAGAGAAAGCTGGTCCAGCTATGTCTAAATGTGCCCAAGGTATTCCTTCTGCCACAAATTCACTAAGAATAAGCCCGGCGGTGAGAGTCCCTCCATAAGAACCTCCAATGTTTTGCATGTCTGCTACTGAAGACTCATACATCTTTTTGTAATCAGGAGGTAGAGGTAATCTCCAAACCCGATCTCCAGAGGTTTCCGAAGCTGTTTCTACTTGTTTTAGAAAGTCATCATTATGACCCATAAGACCAGCAATATGTGGCCCTAGTGCAACCATGCAAGCACCAGTAAGTGTGGCAAGGTCAACCATCGCATCTGGCTTATTTTCAGAAGCGAAAGAAAGAGCGTCCGCTAAAATTAGTCTTCCTTCTGCGTCTGTGTTGAGAACTTCTATAGTTTTTCCATTACGAATTTTAAGAACATCTCCAGGTCTAGTTGCATCTCCACCCAACATGTTGTCTGTCATTGGGATGTAGCCTTTTACTTTGCATTTAGGGGCCAACGTGGGAAGAGCTGACATAGCGGCTGCAACCGCTGCAGCACCTCCCATATCCATTTTCATATCCATCATTCCTTGAGCAGGCTTGATTGAGAGCCCCCCTGCATCAAAAGTGATTCCTTTACCTACAAAAGCCAACGTTCCTTTTGTCTGCCCTTTTGGCGTGTAAGTTAACTCTACAAAACGAGCAGGGTTGGTTGAGCCACGGTTAACTCCTAGAAGTCCTCCAAATCGAGCTCTTTTAATTGCCGCTTGATCCATCACTTTGACTGAAAGACCTTTTTCTCTTGCCATCCGGACTATTTTGTTGGCAAATTTGGCCGGGGTTAAACTTCCTCCAGGTTCGTTTACAAGGTCTCGAGCAAACATTACCGCTTCAAGGATGGCGTTAGCTTCGTCTAAACCTTTTTTGGCAGCCGATGAAGTAGATCCTGTTAACACCACTTTTTTAAGTTGTGTTTCACTTTTCTTAGATTTATATCCAAATTCATATAAAGCTAAACCCATCCCTTCTACGACGGCTCGCGTTGCAGATTCGGTGGGAAGGTTTGAAGCATTCACTAGATCGCATGCGACTGATTTATATCCTCTTGTTGCTCGAGCTAGTGCTGCTGAAGCTGCTCTTAATTCAGATGCACTTAATTTTTCAATAGGCCCTAGACCAACAGCGGCGACAACTTGTTTACCTTGAGGCACTATCTGTATTTGCCCAACTTGTGCTTTAAAACCAAGCGTCTCCAAATCTATTGTTAGATCGGTTTTACACGCTGGATCTTGAAAACCTTCTTCTGTGACTCCAAACGCTGCAACTTCTGCATTGGCGGGTGTTTTTCTTCCTAAAGAAAAAGAAATAGTCATTACGTTCCTCTCTTATTTTTCATCTGGTGCCGCTATCGATCGAGCGGTTACTGCTGTTCCTTCTTGCCATCGCGCTAGAGACCATAAGAGATCTGAAAGTCTATTCAAATAAGGAATCACTTTCGAATCTTCCCCTAGTTCGACCTCTACTGACGCTCTTTCTGCTCGGCGAGTAATCGCACGAGCTAAATCAAGGCGAGCGGATATTTCATTCTCACCTGGTAGAACAAAGTCAGTTGGCATTTCAAATCTTTCACTGATCTGATCAATGATTTGTTCTAAATCGTTCACATTCTCTTCGGTAATACAGTTACCTGCTTCACTCAGTTGGCTGGTTTGTTCTGGGTTGCAAGCTAACTCCGCCATAATTTTCCATAAATCCCCTTCAACAGAAAGAAGGATCTTCCCTAACTCTTTCTCTGATAACTCGTCAGCTATAGCTCGGGCTAAACCTATTGCCGCTTGTGTCTCGTCAACATCGCCATAGGCAATCGGTCGCGGATCATTTTTCCCAACTCGGCCTCCATAAAGGAGCCCGGTTGTTCCGTCATCACCTGTCTTTGTATATATCTTCACATCTTTACCCTAGGCCAGAGTGGCACGAGCGACTAAATCCATCCCAAAAGCAGTGAGAATTGCTAAATAAAGAAGCCCTGTCGCTGCCATAACCGCAGAATACTGACGTTCTTTTAACGCTGCTCGTGTAACGAAGATCAGAATGATGGTTGTAACCACACAGGCAATCCAAAACCAACCAAGCATTCCGTTATATCCATCATCAATGCTCCCGTTTATGACTGAGACCATTCCAGTTGGCCATAAAAGCGCCACCAATTCAAAAGGCCAAATGTATCCTGTCCATTGCACGAGTTCATTTAATGGGCCGCGTGGCAACCCTGGCTGAACTAGGTACCAATGGCCGAGCAACATCGCATCTGTTATAGCCCCTAAGAACAGGGCACCAACTATCGTGCGAGCTACAGCCAAGAGAGCAGGGTCACCAGCATCTATGCCTGCAACGACTAAGGCAACCAAGCCAAAAAATGGAGCGACAAGGTCTAAGGCGGGAGGAAACTCTAAACCATCTTCGAAAGTTTTTGTGGCTTTATCTATTCCAGTCATTGCTGCCACTCGGGCAGTGCGTTGCTCTTCTGTTCTTCTTTGTTTAGCTACCCCAACTTTCCTTCGTGTAACTGAAACAGCCATTGCTACTACAACTGCTCCCATCATTCCTATAGAGAAAATTTCACGTAAAAGAAGTTCCCCTTGGGCGAATCCAGCAAAGATTGATCCTCCAAGCACGATTCCAAAGGTGATTCGGATCGTCCATCCATATCCGATGCCTACTTCTCTTCTTTTGCCAGTAATCCAAAGAAAAAAGAGACTCCCAGTTGACCATTGAAGTAAAACCGTTGCCGCATCTAAATCAATCATTCAAACCATCTGCTCTTTATTGCAAAGTTCCCTTCAAAGTTCATGGCGCAATTAGAACTTGGAAAGTGAAAGCTAGGAGGATGAGTAAGCCACATGCCAGAGCGGAAAGAATCAAATACCGTGTACTCACATGTCTGACCGTATCCGGCGTAGAGTATTTGTGTGCGCTTACGGCCGGTACTTATATGTTTATGTTTCATCTTCGTTATTACTGCAGCCTTGAGTTGCAGCAAGGAAACCGATCGGAGCCAGACTGCAAACTCGTCTGTTCCAGAAATTTTGAACTTTACTTCAATTCAAGTTGACGGCTCGGAATTTGATGTGGCAATACTCGGTGGCGAAGATGTCTTATTTTGGTTTTGGGATCCAAATTGAACGATTTGTCGTCGAGAAGCCCCAACGGTCGCTGAGGCAAACATCACGATCAAAGATCTAACTATTGTCGCTGTTGCGCGTGAAGGCGACGGACTTGACGTTGTTTCTGCCACTTTAAATAAGTGGGGCTTAACTGGGCTTATCAACTTGGTTGACTTAGATGGTTCTGTATGGGAGCGGTTTGGGGTGTTTGGACAACCGGCGACTGTTTTAGTGACTGCTAACGGTGATGTAACCGGCCATATGGGTGATTTGACTGGTGATGCTTTTAAAGAATTCGTTGAAGCTAACCGTGAAGTCTGATCTAGTCCACATCTGATCTTTCTTCTTGTTATAAGTTGCGGTAATGCGCGTACTTTGTGTTTTTCTCGTCAGTTGTTTCATTATTTCTTCCTGTGGAACTAATTCAGAGATTGGCCAAACATCGGTTTCAGGAGATCTCACAACTCAACATGTTGAAACAACTACGACAACTACGACAACCACGACAACCACGACAACTACGACAACCACGACAACCAGTGCCCCAGTTAATGGTGTACGAGTTGAAAGAATTCAATATGAAGATGGTCTTTGGAATGCCGGCAACCTCCGCATACCTCCTGGGGAAGGACCTTTTCCAGTTTTAGTTTTTATTCATGGAGGATTTTGGAAAGCCGGATTCAACGAAACACTCATGACTGGTCTTGCTGATGATGCTGCTAACCGTGGAGTAGCGACTTGGAATTTTGACTATCGAGCTGTTGGGATCCCAGGCGGTGGCTACCCCGGAACACTTGAAGATGTAGCAAAGGCAATTGACTACCTAACCGAATTGGATGAGCCTTTAGATCTTGATGATGTGACCTTTATTGGTCATTCTGCGGGCGGCCACTTAGCTCTTTGGGCTGCAGGCAGGTCGGAGCTTAGCGAGGAAGATCCAGGCAGCAATCCAAAAGTTCTTCCCCACACCGTTGTTGCTCAAGCTGCAGTTGTTGATTTATACGTTGCAGCAGAAGAGAATCTCGGCCGTGGCGCTGTTCAGGCTTTTTTAGGTGGTGGACCTGAAGAAGTACCCGAACATTATCGAGTGGCAACACCTGGAGCCACAGAGGCACGAATCATTGCTGTTCATGGCCGTTATGACTTGACAGTCCCGATTAGCCAAAGTGATTTTCTTGTTGATGCCGAAGGTATTTTTAACGACACTGCCACGCATTTTGATATTTTGAATCCTCGCCATGACTTGTGGATTCGAACATTGGATGCGTTGGATATCTCCTAGTTCTTGATTGGAATCAGAGGAGAATCTTGTCTCTCCCACTAAGTTTTTAGACGTGAAACTCCTCATTCGTTTACTTCTAACCCTTTCTTTTCTTATTGGGTGTAGCGGTACTGTAAATTCCGGGCCCGCCTCTATTAGTGGCGACTTTGAAGAAACGCCTTTAGTTACGGTTGAAATACCTGATAATGCAGTTGATTACACAGGGCAAACTGAAGTTGTTATCAGCATTGAGGACAATGTTTTTCATGATCGTGTAATTACTGTCTCCGCTGGCACGAACATCACTTGGGTGAATAACGGTCGTAACCGGCACAATGTGATGCCGTCACTTGAGGAAGGCGAATCCGGATGGTTTCTCGGATTGAACGAAGATCTGTTTGATGAAGCTGGTTCCGCTTCTTTGCGATTCGAACAAGGCGGCTACTTTCCTTATTTCTGTACTTTTCACGGCACCGCCACCCGTGGTCAAACGGGTCAAATTTTTGTGATTGCGGGCTGAGGTCGTTCTCGCTCTGCCAGATGTTCTAAAGTAAAGGGCATGAAAACTCACAAAATTTTTGCAATCATTTTTTCATTGGCTTTTATAGCTTCAAGTTGTGGAGGAAGTGACTCTTCCTCTGAACCAGCTGAAGTAGTTGAAACCACAGCTGCCGCGGCTGAAACTACAGCTGCCGCAGTTGAAGAACCCGAACCGGGCGATGACGACGAGTCAGATTTTCGAAAAGCAATCGTTAACTTACTTAACGAAGTCATAGAACAAGATTTGGGTTTTGCGAATTCTGACTACACAGAGTGCATAGTTGATGCCGTCCATGAAGAATCTGGCGATGACTACGAAACCATGATGGAAACCATTATGGCGGAAGATGATGCTTACGCTATGGCAGTAGAAGACGCTGCCATTGCATGTGTTTCGGTTCTTACCGATGAAGAGTTTGAAATGCTCGCCGGAGACGCTGGAGATCCTTTACCTTATGCTTTGAGAGTCCCAGATGATTACGACACCATTCAGGACGCAGTTGATGATGCGTTACCTGGTGATCTGATTCTGATCGCTCCTGGCACTTACTATGAGTCAGTGATCGTGGAAACCGACGATTTGGTGATTCGTGGATTAGACCGAAATGAAGTCATTATTGACGGCGAACATGAACGGCCTAATGGTTTCATAGTGTTCTCGAACGGTGTAGCCATAGAGAACTTGACTGTTCATTCACATACTTCTAATGGAGTTTTCTTTACTGGTGACTACGGAACAGACATTATTGTTGATGGCTATCGCGCTTCGTACGTAACGGCTTATAACAATGGCCTTTACGGCATTTACGCATTCAATGCCCAGAACGGTGTTTTTGAAAACAGCTATGGAAGTGGACACCCTGACTCTGGTTTCTACATCGGCCAATGTAATCCTTGCAACGCTGTAATCGACAACGTAATTAGCGAACACAATGCACTCGGGTATTCGGGAACTAACGCCAGTGACAATATTGTCATTATGAATTCTATTTTCAGACACAACCGTCTAGGTGTTGTACCTAATACTCTTGATTCAGAAGAATTAGCACCGCAAGGAAATATCACTGTTGTGGGGAACCTCGTTACCGATAACGGCAACGAAGACACTCCTCGCCGCAGTGCTGATTGGGACATAGGGTTTGGTGTCGGCATCGTTGCCGCCGGAGGTAACGACAACTTGATCGTTCGAAATCGAGTAGAAAACAACTCCTATGCTGGTATCGCCTTGTCAATTTTCTTTGATCAGAACCTTTGGGAAGCTAACGGCAACACTGTTATAGAAAATGTTGTTTCTGGTAGTGAATTCGATTTAGCTTACGTATCAATTGTTGAAGAAGATGGAACCTACGGCTCAAAAGGAAACTGTTTTTCCGACAACACTTTCACTACTTCTGCGCCTGCAGATATTGAAACATTCATGCCGTGCGATGGAGAAGCAACGAACACTACTGATACTGCTATCCCAAATCCTGGGGCTAACGTCGGCGATGGGTTTGGCACAGTAGATTATGACACGATGCCTGCTCCTAGCGAACAGCCATCAATGCCAGATGCTGACACTGCTGAAGGGGTGCCTGCAGGGCCGCCACCATCAATTGATATTGATAGCATCGGTGTCCCTTCTGCAGAGTGATCTCTCAGGCGGGTAACCGCCTACTACAACTTTCAGTAATCGCGGCCCTGACTATAGGGCTGTGGTTTCTGATCGCTAGGTCGGACAGCCCATCACTTAATACCACACCTCCGGAGCTTTTCTTGAGAAGCGGTGGTGAGGGAACAACCATGGCGTCAAACGAGCGTTCGTTTAGTCTGTCTAATAGGGCTATGGGTTTACCGGAGCGCATCAGATTTGCCGCTGGGGATGTTCCATTTGAACACATTTGGAGCATGGAAGATGGGCTCGGAGATCCGAGAAATGGGAACAGTTGCTTGGGTTGCCACATAAACAACGGACGCTCTGTTGCTCCAGACGGATTAGTAAGAGCTTCTGGACCGACACTCATGGTGAGCCTCGGTATTGACGATTCAGGGGCGATGATTCCTCATCCTAAAATTGGGCTTCAGCTTCAAGACCAAGGGGTTTCTAAAGAAGGTTCATTAACTGTTACGTGGGAAGAAACATCAGGAAGGATGGATGACGGAACTTCCTTTTCGCTACGTAAACCAATAATTCAAGTAGATTCTTTAGACCTTGATTCGGTATTTACTTCTCTCCGCGTAGCTCCCCCTGTTTTTGGAGGAGGGCTCCTAGAAGCTATTCCTGCTTCTGATATTTTGCTAGGAGCAGATCCATATGATCAAGATGCAGATGGCATATCCGGTCGAATCGCTGAGTTCGACGGGGAGATTGGAAGATTTGGATGGAAAGCACAAGAACCGACAATTCTTAGCTTCACTGAAAGTGCTTTTACTGAAGACCTTTCACTCGACTATGAACGAGCTGCTGAACTTTTCGGTTTTAATTTCTTAGAAGACACTGCTTTTTATACATCTACCGTGGCAGTGCCGGCTTTACGAGGACACGATGACCCCAATATACAAATGGGAGCTGCTTGGTTTGAACAGATCGGTTGTGCTGGTTGCCATCGGACAACGCCATGGGTTACCGGCAATCATGAAGTAAGAGCTCTTTCTAACCAAATGATCATTCCTTTTACAGACCTCTTGTTACATGACATGGGACCAGGTCTAGATGATGGGCTGGTTCAAAAAGGGGCCGAGAGTTCTGAATGGCGTACTCCTCCTCTCTGGGGAATTGGCTTAACAAGTACGGTTGGGCACGAACACTATTTACACGACGGTCGGGCGCGGACGCTAGAGGAAGCAATTCTTTGGCATGGCGGTGAAGCACAATCTTCCCGAGATGCTTACGCTGATCTCTCTTCTAGTGACCGGGCATTGATTCTGGAGTTCCTAAAAGCTCTCTAACTGATATCTATCTAATCGGCGTATCCTAAATAGAAGTATCTAAGTTGTAAGGAAATAAATGTCACCCAAAACGCTGAGCCAAAAAGTATGGGATCGTCACGTTGTTTATTCAAGTGATGGACAACCTGATTTGTTATTCATTGACCTGCACCTCATTCATGAAGTCACTTCACCACAAGCTTTTGATGGTCTACGCATGGCGAACCGCAGCGTTTACCGCCCCGATCTAACTATCGCTACAGAAGACCACAACGTACCTACTGAGAATATTGATCAACCCATAGCTGATCCAATTAGTCGTACTCAGATTGAAACCTTACGGAAAAACTGTGAAGAGTTCGGAATTCGACTCTTCCCCATGGGTGATCCCGGGCAAGGAATCGTTCACATTATTGGACCTGAACAGGGTCTTACACTACCCGGCATGACAGTGGTCTGTGGGGACAGCCATACCAGCACTCATGGTGCTTTCGGGGCTTTGGCATTCGGCATAGGCACAAGTGAAGTTGAGCATGTATTAGCTACTCAAACTCTTCCCCAACAAAAACCTGGCGCTCTCGCAGTAACCGTTAATGGTTCTCTTCCTCAAGGCAGCACAGCCAAAGATGTGATTCTCGCCATCATTGGGAAACTCGGAACTGGAGGCGGCATTGGCTACATCATTGAGTACCGAGGAAGCGTAATTGAAAATCTTTCCATGGAAGGAAGGATGACTGTCTGCAACATGTCAATTGAAGCTGGAGCTAAAGCCGGCTTGATCGCTCCTGACGAAACAACTTTTGAGTATCTGAAAGGACGATTGCATGCTCCAAGCGAAAACGACTGGGACCTCGCTGTGGAAGACTGGCTTTCTTTATCAACTGACAAAGATGCAAATTTCGATAAAGAGGTAATCCTTGACGGATCTGAAATAGTTCCGCATGTGTCTTGGGGAACTAATCCTGGTCAAGTCATACCAATAACTGATGTAGTGCCGGCTCCTGATTCTTTTGAAGACCCTGTCCAACGCGAATCTGCTGAAAGAGCTCTTGAATACATGGGGCTTTCCTCTGGTACGCAAATGCGTGATATCAAAGTTGATACTGTTTTTATTGGTTCATGCACTAACGGTCGCATTGAAGATCTCCGAGCAGTTGCTGAAGTCGCTAAAGGGCGAAAAGTAAGTGGGGGAACGAGAACTCTTGTCGTTCCAGGCTCTTGGGCAGTGAAAGCTCAAGCAGAGAATGAAGGTATACCTCAAATTTTAGAGGAAGCTGGATTTGATTGGCGCGAACCTGGATGTTCGATGTGTTTGGCGATGAACCCTGACAAGCTTGTTGCTGGTGAACGTTGTGCTAGCACTTCAAATAGAAACTTTGAGGGAAGACAAGGTCGTGGTGGGAGAACTCACCTTGTTTCTCCTGCAGTGGCTGCAGCTACAGCTATTGCGGGATCATTCGCCACTCCAGAGGATTTAAGTTAAGGGGGATTCATGGAAGCTATACAAATCGTTTCTGGCACAGCGGTGCCTTTGCGTCGCTCAGATGTTGATACAGATCAAATCATCCCCTCTGATTGGCTTAAACGCGTTGAGCGCACAGGCTTTGAGCAGGGTCTTTTTTCAGAATGGCGCGATGACCGAAATTTTGTTCTCAACGACGAGCGTTACAGCGAAGCAGTAGTACTTATTGGCGGACCAAATTTTGGTACTGGATCTTCACGGGAACATGCCGTATGGGCGATTCAACAATATGGCTTTCAAGCAGTTATCTCACCAAAATTTGCTGATATTTTTCGAAATAACTGCACAAAAAATGGCTTAGTCCCCGTTCAAGTAAGTAATGAAATTGGAGAGAGTCTGCTTGACGCGACAGAATCTAACCCAGATCTAGTGATAACTATAGATGTAGCAAATCTGACATTAGAGGCCCCAGAAGCTGAGATTGCCTGCTCTTTCCCTCTTGAATCAGCCACACAAGAGCGCTTTTTAGAAGGTCTTGACGACATTGGTTTAAGTATGCGTTTCACTCAACAAATTAAAGATTATGAAACTGGTCGTCCAGAATGGATGCCTAGTACAAAGAAATAATCTAGTTACGGGAACTAACTAGCTTCTACAAACGTCTGAACTAGAAACAACTAGTCTGGAGCCATTATGAAGAAAGTTCTTTTACTCGCCGCCTTAGCCTCACTATTCATTGCCGGGGCTTGTAGCAGCGATACCGCGCCGGGAACATCTGGTACTACTACCACCACTTTGAAAGAAATCAATCTTGACGATGTTCAATTCGTTTCTGCTCTAGTTTCTTTTGACAGTTGCGACAATTTGCTTGCCTATCTGCAGGAGCAAGCTATTGCCAGGGTAGGTCCTTACGGACTTGAAGGTGGGAACTGGTATGGACCAGTCGGAATTGCGAGAACAGATATTCCCCTGATGGCAGTTGAGGAGATGGCCATTATGTCAGGCGAAGCATTTGATGGGGATTCAGGATCTATGACGGAAGGTGTTGACTACTCAGGAACAAATGTTCAAGAAGTTGGTATTGATGAACCGGACATAATCAAAACCGATGGAAACAGAATCATGGTTATAAGCAACAACGAACTGCACCTCATTGACGTGTCTGGAGATACGCCTGAATTAACTGATTCGATTTTGTTTGAAGGCCATTGGCCAAGAGAAATTCTTTTCTCGGGAGACAGAGTTTTTGTTCTTGCTTCTACCGACTCGTTTACTGACTACGAAGATGGAGTCGCCCTCAATGAAGAAACCGTTATTGAGCCAGGATTTGGTGGGTATTGGAGAAGCTTATCCAGTGTAATTGAGGTAGATATTTCAAATCCCGATGAACTGTCTATAGTCAGCACGCTTACAGTCGATGGAAATTATGTAAGTGCACGAGTAGTTGGTGGAGTAGCGCGAATTGTGACATCAACTCCTATGAATCAACTCCCTTTTGTTTATCCACAGAATCAAGCAGGGGAAGAAAGTGCAGAGAGGTTCAACAGAGAAGTTATTTCTGAAACGACTTTAGATGACTGGCTGCCCCATTATGTTCTTAAGAACTCTGATGGGGTTTCTTCTGAAGGTTTGATGGTTGATTGCACCAATGTTCATTATCCGACTGAGTTCGCTGGATTTTCGACTTTGTCAGTAGTCTCAGTGGACCTTGGCGCTTCTCTGGAGTCCCCGAATGCAACTGCAGTATTGGCTGATGGTCAAACAGTATATGCAAGTAACTCAAATCTTTATGTAGCGACCACAAGTTATCTTGACCCCATTCTTTTTGAAGACGATGAAAGCCGCTGGGAAACGGTTTCAGAAAACTATGCGACTTCAATTCATCAGTTCGATGTCTCTAATTCAAGTGCAACAAGTTACGTAGCATCTGGGTCGGTAGAAGGTCATTTGCTGAACCAATTTGCTATGTCTGAGCATGAAGGGCACTTACGGGTTGCGACCACTCTGGGAGGGCCCTGGGGTTTCAGTGATGACAGCGAATCTAAAGTCACTATTCTGATCCGCAATGACTCCAATCTTGAGATTGTTGGAGAAGTAGGTGATATGGGACGGGGTGAACGTATTTTTTCAGTGCGTTTTGTTGGAGATGTCGGTTACATCGTCACATTTCGTCAGACCGATCCCTTCTATACCGTTGATTTATCGGATCCAACTAACCCTGTGGTCCGTGGGGAATTAAAAATAACTGGTTACAGCGGCTACCTTCACCCAATTAGCGACGATCTTGTTCTTGGTATAGGCCAGGATGCAACTGAAACTGGGCAAACTACTGGAGCAAAAGTCACTCTTTTCGATGTATCAGATCTGAATCAACCCACGGCAGTAGATTCTTGGACTGCTTCGGGTGGTTCTTCATCGGTTGAGTGGGATCATCGAGCGTTTCTGTGGTGGCCTGCTAAGAATCTCGCGGTGCTTCCATTCAATGACTGGTACTCAAATTTCTCGGGTGCAGTAGCTCTAAATATCAGTGATGGAAAAATCACCGAAGTCGGTCGCATAGATCATACCGATGAGAACCCAGAACCTATTGACCCCGTCTGTGACCTTATAGAGGAAGAAGCCCTTACTGACTTTTTAGGAGAACCCGGTATCTTTGGAGCCGTCATGCTGTGCGAAGCCGACACCTATCCAGAGATGGATGGATATTGGTGCGATTATATTCCTTCTGATTTAGCTGTTGCTTGGGCTGAAGAAGAGGGTTTCGACACTGACGCTATTCCTGAAAATAAGGTGATCGCTATATGCAATCCAGAGGAGTATTACTGGATGCCACAGATTCAACGCACACTCGTCATAGGAGATCAATTATGGTCGTACAGTTTTGATCGACTTCAGTCTAATGATCTCGATACTCTAGATCGTCTGGAAGTAGTAAAACTTTAGTTCTTGAGTTGCACTATCCGATATGACCTGGACGCTCAATTGCGTTCGGGTCATCTCCTGTGGATCTTATGTGTGCAACTTTGTTAAGCGCCGCTATGAAAGCGCGAGCGGATGCTTCAACAACATCAGTAGACAATCCGCGCCCCGCAACCTTTAAACCGTCTTCACTGACAAATGAAAGAGTGACATCAGCTAATGCATCAACGCCACCTGTTACCGACATGACTGAATAATCTGTAAGACGGCCCTCTACTCCTGTAGCTTTTTTGATCGCTGTACAACTTGCGTCAACCATGCCGTCGCCTTCTGAGGAAATGGCCACTAGTTCTCCTGAAACATTGATTTCTAGGTCCGCGGACGGAGTTGTGGTGCTTCCTCCTCGTGCGGAAATGCTTACTAGTTCATACGCATGATCTACATTCCCACCCATCTCTTCGACAACTAATGCTTCAAGGTCTGCGTCGGTGAGTTGAACTTTTCGATCAGCAAGTTCTTTGAATCGTGTAAATGCCGAGTTAAGAGCATCGCCTTTGATGTCGATACCTAACTTTTCAAGAGTGTCTTTGAACGCTGCTCTTCCGGAATGTTTTCCGAGTACTATTTGGCTTTCTCCTTGGCCAACCGCAGCCGGATCCATAATTTCATAGGTGGTCCGCTCGTTTAAAACTCCGTGCTGATGTATCCCTGATTCATGAGCAAAGGCATTTCTACCAACTACCGCTTTATTGAACTGGACTGGATAGCCCGTTAAACGACTAACTATTCGGCTGGCTCGAGCTAACTCTTCCGTTCGTATATCTACATCTATACCGGTGTAAATGTCTGGTCGTGTATTTACCGCCATAACGATTTCTTCCATCGCAGCATTACCTGCACGTTCTCCAATGCCATTAATAGTGCATTCGACTTGACGAGCTCCGGCTCCAACTGCCGCTAGAGAGTTAGCTACCGCTAGGCCTAAGTCATTGTGGCAATGAGTGCTAATGACATAATCGCCTCTTACCCGTTCACGTATATCTTTTATCCGCTGTGCCCATTCCATTGGAGTAGCAAATCCAACCGTGTCCGGGATGTTTAATGTTCCAGCTCCATTATCTACAGCGGCTTGAAGCACATCACACATGAATCCGAATTCGGAGCGAGAAGCATCTTCAGGGCTAAATTCCACGTCATCGGTGTACTCTCGGGCTCTTGCAACGGCAGAAGCAGCTTCTTCAAGTACTTGTTCAGGAGTCATCCGTAATTTATGTTCCATATGTGTAGGGCTTGTGGCTATAAACGTGTGGATACGACGCTTCTCTGCAGGTTCTATTGCTTCCCAACAGCGATCAATGTCTTTATGGGCGGTACGAGAGAGACCGCAAATAACCGGCCCTTTAACTGAAGAGGCGATTGCGTGGACTGCATCAAAGTCTCCCTGACTTGCAATCGGAAACCCTGCCTCGATGTAATCAACTCCAAGACGAGCGAGTTGTTCAGCTATCTCGAGTTTCTCTCCGACGTCCAGAGAAATACCCGGCGACTGTTCACCGTCCCTTAAGGTCGTATCAAATATGATTACCCGTTCTGGAGAGTTGGAATTTTCCATTTTTTTCTCGTTTTCTTTTGTGTCCTATATTTCTTTGCTGAAAATTAAAAAAACCTCCTGTTTTGGTACAGGAGGTGGACAAACGCGTTATGTAGGCGTTCGCCCTAAGTTAGCAAGAGAAGGTCAAGGTCTTTGTACATAGTTAACAGTCTAACCAGAGTAACTCCATCGTTTGCAACCTATTAACTAATCGTTAAAGGTGGCAGAGAGTCTTGCGGGGTAAAACTGAACTGTTCAGCAAAGAAAGCCAGTTCTGCTTGTAAGGCTTTTATTTGATTCTCTGACTTACGAAACCCATGACCTTCGTCGGGAAATTCCAAAAGTGAGTATGGGAGATTCTTCTCTTTCAGTGTGTCCGCCATCATGTGTGCTTGATTCGGAGGAACAATTGGATCTAATGATCCTTGTAATAAAAGCAGCGGCGTGTTTAGTCGGTCTGCATGTTTTATTGGTGATCGGGAATGGTAGATGTCTTTAGCCTCTGGCCATGGCCCTATGAGTCGGTCTAGATACCTTGCTTCAAATTTATGGGTGTCTTTGGCTAAGGCTTCTAGATCAGCCACTCCATAGCGGCTTGCACCTGCTGAAAAAACATTATGGAATGTAATCGCTGCTAAAACGGTAAACCCCCCAGCACTTCCTCCTTTTATTGCGAGCCGATTTTTGTCTACTCGTCTTTGTTGAACTAAATACTCAGCAATTGCCACACAATCCTCAACATCTAGCACACCCCAATTGTTATGGAGACGATGCCGATATTTTCTTCCATAGCTGGTTGACCCACGGTAGTCAACGTCTGCTACACAGAACCCGCGGCTTGTCCACCATGCTATTGAAAGTTGGAGTTGAGTGCGGGCTGCTCCTGTAGGTCCGCCATGAGCGAGAACAATCAGTGGAGGTAATTCTTCACCAGATTGTTGAAAATCAGGGTTTGTGGGGGGGTATACATGAGCCCAGGCAGTGTCTCCCTCTGAAGTTGGGAATTGAAGCAATTCTGGATGAGGGAACCATTCTGAACTCAAATTCAGGTCTCGAGGAGTTGAACAAAGCACTTGCTCTTTTTCTGTAATTTTTACAACTGCGGGTTCTTGCTCATAGGAAGCGATGACTGCTACTACTCCATCACCTGTAGCTGATAATGAATTGATACTGGTAGCTTCTAGATTTATTTCTCTGACATCACCATTTTTTTCAAGAATGGCTAAATGATCTTTTCCTTGTTGGGAGTAGGCAAACCAAATTGCTTCATCTTGAAATACGTAACGGCTCAACCCAAACACCCACTGCGGTGTTGCTATTTCAAAGTTTCCAAAAGTTAATTGCACGAATTGGTTTTCTTCGACTCTGTAAAGGTGCCACCAGTTATCCCTATCAGTAACAACATGAAGTTTGCCTTCAGGACTCCATGATGGTTGGAAAAAAGATTCTTGCCGGTCCCCTACTCTGTGAGCATTGAATATCGTTCCATCTTGAAAATCTGCCACCCAAAGTTCTGTATTGTCCCAAGGCATATTTGGATGATTCCATTGGATCCAACACAACTGGTCTCCGTTCGGAGAGATCGCAGGATTGGATACAAAATCTGGGCCAGATACTAAATCATTGATCTGAAAAGTTCCGTCAAGAGCAACCGCGACAAGGCTATTCTCTGGTTCACTTTCTCCTTCTGCATGCTTCTCTTGCACACATATAAGCCACTCATTATCAGGGGTAGCTACTCCATTGGCGTAACGTAGCCCCCTTGCTATTTCAGGTTCGGGGGTTAGTTCAAGGGTGTGCCCTTGGCTATCTATTTTGTGAAGACGCTGATCTTCGTAATTGCTGTATATAAGACTGTCTGTTGTGACCGTCCATGCACCACCACCATATTCGTGAACAAGAGTGCGGACGTTGACATCATCTGGAACTGCGGCTACACCATCTCTAACGACAACAACTCGACCTCCTTCATCAGGACGTGATTCAGCCCACCAGAAAGAATTTTCTTGAGATATGACTTCGCCATAACCAACAGCTCCTGAAACTACTAATTCAGCGCTAACCAGAGATCCCCAAGATCCATAAGGTACTGAACTCTTCATCCGTTAACTGCTAAGCAGATCAGCGATACGCTCAATGCCTTCTTTTAGATCTTCATCACCTAATGCGAAGGAAAGACGGGCATAACCAGGGGTGCCGAATGCTTCTCCAGGAACAATCGCTACTTGAGCCTGATCGAGAATAATTCCAGCAAGTTCGCTCGTTGTCTGAGCGACCTCACCATTAATGTCCTTACCCAGAAATGCGGTTAGATCTGGATACGCATAAAAAGCACCTTGTGGTGGGATCACTTTTATACCCTCAATTTGCTTCAACATCTGAGTCATTGTTTGACGGCGGCGATCAAAGGCGGATCTCATTTCTTGAACTGCAGATAAGTCTCCGGCAACAGCGGCCAGAGCTGCTTGTTGTGAAACGTTAGCTACATTGCTCGTAGCATGTGACTGTAAATTAGTTGCTGCTTTTATTGCGTCTTCTGGACCTAACATCCAGCCCACACGCCAGCCAGTCATTGCATAGGTTTTAGCGACACCATTTACAATTAGACAAGTGTCCGCTAGTTCTGGAATAAGTGAACGAATGGAATGATGTTCATGTCCGTCGTATGTTAAGTGCTCATAAATCTCATCAGCAATTACCCAAACGTTATTTTCAAGGCACCATTTCCCTATAGCTTCCATCTCTTCTCTCGGGTATACCGCACCTGTTGGGTTTGAAGGAGAAACAAACATCAATGCTTTTGTTCGATTCGTTTTAACTGCCTCTAGCTGTTCAACGGTTACTCGAAATTCATTGCTGATATCTGTCATAACTGGCACGGTCTTTCCTCCGGCTAAAGCTATTGACTCTGGATATGTAGTCCAATATGGAGCCGGCAATATGACTTCGTCCCCAGGATTCAACAAAACAGCACATGAGTTATAGACAGCGTGCTTTCCCCCATTCGTGATGAGTATTTGCGAAGGGTCTGGCCGCCATTTTGAATCACGTTCTGTTTTTATTACTAGAGCTTCTTTAAGAGCAGGCAAACCTCCAGCAGGTGTGTACTTATGTGAAATGGGATTTTCGCATGCTTCAACAGCGGCCTTTACTATATGTTCTGGCGTAGGAAAATCTGGCTCACCTGCACCAAACCCTATTACAGGTTCACCAGCGGCTTTTAATGACTTAGCCTTCTTATCAACGGCCATTGTGGCTGATTCAGCTATCGCTCCAACGCGTTGAGATAAACGTGATGCACTCATATAACTCCATTAAATAAACGACGTATATGCATACTGCCATTTTTTGTTGTTCTAAACAGATTTATTTTCATTTATTAACCACAGGACTCAAGATAGGGGGCGAGAAAGTCTCGAGCTAAATCGCCACTAGCTTTTACCTCTAAATCAGCGTATACCGAACATGCCTGCAACCGAAGTTGGTCTTTCCCACAACCTAATACTGCGGCTTGGTTCTCAAATTCTTCGACTCGCATCAAATAATCTATTGGAGCAAGCGGTTCGTCAGGGTTCGCTGCCTCTAATTCTTCTAACGTTTGGCCATCTAATCTTTCCAAAATACGCTCTGCTACTGCTTTCCCAGCCTCCACTAATTCAGTGCAATCTTTTGCTTGAGTTGGATCAGAGATTGATCTTGAAGAACACGAAAAAGCAAAAAGAATCAAAATAAAGAAAATTGTTCTGTACCGCACATATGCAACTTAGCCTGCGGCAGCAGGAAAATTTGTTAGGGGTTCGCAATAATCAAAATTAATACGTAATGCAGCCATACTGCAGTAGTAACAGACACATGCCATACTTCGTGATAACCAAAAACTTTTGGAAAGGGATCAGGCCAGCGTGCTCCAAGCATCAACGCTCCCCCACAGTATAAAACTCCTTCAGATATCAAAAGAGCAAGAGCAGTTCCATTTAATGACTGAAATATTTCCGGGGCTACAACAATCGGCACCCATCCAAGAGAAATATATAAAGTATTCATCAGACCTTTGGGCGGGTGGAATGGAAGAAGCCTCATAACAACGCCTATACCGGCGCCGATCCAAACCGCAAACAACATAAGAGTCGTCGCACTTCCATCTAATGCACTGATCGCTACTGGAGTGGCTCCAGCACCAATAAGGACGAAAATTGCTGCATGATCAAACCGAAACAACTTTTCCCAAATAGGTATAGGCCATTTTTTGAAGTGAACTATGGAACTAGCCACAAACATCAAAGTTGCTCCTGCTCCATAAACAAGTGCTCCAATACGGTCAGGTCCTGCTGGAACGTTAAATGCGACAAGTAAAGCGGTGAGAATTGAACAAGGAATAGCTACACGATGTATCCTCCCTCGCCATCTTGGACGAGGACGAGAAAGCATACGTTCAATAGAAGGAGACACCCCAGGCGGGATAACGGGAAGCTCTTCAGAATGATCCACAACTGACACGCTAGTCAATAGATGAAGTTACTCAGGTGACTGCGCGCCAAATCGCCGTTGACGCCATTGCAGCAACGACGACAAGAATAAACGGTGCTTTTTTCCAAACTGCTATCGCTCCAACTCCTATTCCGACTAACCGGGCATCAATTACGAGAGTTGAGCCATCTGCAACCGACATAAGAACGATAATTGAAGAAAATAGCGCAGGTGGAAGAAGTGCTATCACCGATTCAAATCTGCTTGATAGCCGATTTCCGGCTATAACCCCAACTAACTTGAATAAATATGCTCCCCCAGAAAGCACAAGCAACGAACTCCAACTCATTGTGGGCCTTTTCGGTACTGAAGCCAAAAGCCTGGCCCTAAAGCAAAAAGGGAAAGAAGAACTGGTAACCCCACCGGGCTTAAAGGAACAGCAATAATAGTTATTCCTGCTCCAAAGAAAGCAGTAACTTTCTTCGCTCGCGTACGTAAATGAGGCATAAGAAGCGCAACAAATGCTGCTGGGAAAGCTGCATCAAGCCCCCAAACACTTGGGTCTTCTAACAAGCCACCTACTAAAACTCCGATTATTGTTCCAGCGTTCCAAAGTATAAAAAGCCAAATTCCCGTGAACCAAAAAGCATCTCGAGATTCTTCTATTGAGCTTTGTGCGGTAGCCATTGCAGTAGTTTCATCTATAACAAAATGAACACCTAAAGCACGTTGAAATCGAGATGGACTACTTAATAAGGGTGCAACCAGGGGGCCATAAAGGGAGTTTCTCGCTGCTAGAAGAAGAGCGCTCCCTACAGCTGTAACTGGATTTCCTCCACTTTCTATTACAGACACAGCAGCGAACTGAGAAGCTCCAGTAAAGGTAAGAGAAGAA
>MDSY01119321.1_pt1 | contig 19992 bp, 21 predicted proteins | sample 811131 | NCBI WGS metagenome assembly MDSY01 (sample SAMN05326643, study PRJNA326480) | marine metagenome | isolation source: seawater | place: Atlantic Ocean: South West | collected 2010
ATTTTGAGTCACTCTCTTGCTTTTTAAATTTCATTATTTTTTTTCACTACGAAATACTTATTAATTTTAATGATGTTAAAAAAAATTTGGATCAGTAACACAGTTATTTCCTAAAAATAAAAATACATTACTCATAATTTATCTTAAATATTAAGAGTTTTTCAACCAACCACATCTATTGCATCCAGGCAAGGTTCCACATTTTTTAATTTCCTTTTTAAAATTTTCAGAGTTCTCAGAAAAAACAATCTCTTCTATTTTTTGTTTTTTTACATTTCCGATCGAAAATGCCATACAAGGAATTACATTACCATCCACATTTACATGAACGCTTGTCCAAGGTGAAAGACAAGTTTTAAAATTTTTAGAATTATGTTTTTTTTCATTCAAAAACATGTATTTTTTGTATATTATTTTATCATTAGTATTTAATGGAATTATATTGGGGTGCAAAAATGCTTTTGTATTAGATTTTACATTTTTTTCTCTAATCAAATTTAATTGATCAATCAATTTTTTAAAATTTTTATATTCATACGCTTCATATTCTTTAAAGGCATCTTTATAATCAAATAAAAAATCTGCGTGTTGAATTTCTGCACCCTTTAGTAGCATTAAATCGTGAGTGTCAGCTTGTATGTCTTCAGTTATTATTTGATTTAATCTAAATAACTCATTGATATTTTCATCTGTAATTACAGTTTTAATATTAATTACTATATCACTTTTTTGCTCAATAATTTTTTTTTTAAATGACTTTAAGTTTTCTAGTAATTTTTCCCATTGTCCTATTTTAAAATCTCTATTAACATTGCCTATTGTGTCTATTGAAATTGACAAAACTTTAAAATTTTTTTCACTTAAAAATAAATCAAAAAAATCATCATTCAGTAACGTTCCATTAGTAATGATATTAGTATAATTATGCTCGTTTGCTTTTATAAATATTTCTTTAAAACCTTTGTATGCTAAAGGTTCACCACCAGTTAAGGTTATTCTTGAATCTTTTGGCATTTCTGAAATAAATTTTAGCCAATCGTCTTTTGACATTCTGTCTGCATTTTTTTTTCGTTCTTGAAAACAAAAACTACACGCCAAGTTGCATAAATTTGTTAGAACAAGAACATATCTGTGAGGTACTAAGTTTCCCTTTTCAAAGGCAATCTTCGAATAGTTTAAATTTTTTTCATGAAATTTTTGGGCTGAATATGCGTTGTTCATTTTAATATACAATTTATCTTTCTTATAGTTCCTAAGTTAATTAAAATCAATGTTCTAAGAGATTTTTGAAAAAGGATTTACATTACAAAAAGCATTTATTGGTTTTGTTTTTAAATAAGCAATGTTTTTTCTTAATGTTGGATATAGCTGAAAGGTCATAGCTGCTCTTTCTTTGGAAATTGATGGCATTCCAGCATGTTTAACCTCTGTGTTATTAAAAAAAATAACTGTACCTTTTTTTCCTAAAATTTTAGTAATTTTATTATTTTTTTTTGAGATAAAAGCTAAAGGGCCGCTCTCTTCGTCGACATCAGATAGATAAATCATAATTTTTAACGATCCTGGATAATCTCCATCCGTATGGAAGTTGGCATTAACATTTTTAGAACCTTTTGGCGTAATAAACATTTCCATAAGTTCAATTCTATAATTAATTTCACCATAGTATGATTTAATTGTCTTTTGTAAATTTTTATCAATATAATTTGCATAATAACGTCTATCAAAACCCCATGAATATTTTACATCTTTTAAATATGACATTGGAAATTTCCAAGTTAAATGTTTAAGAGAAAATGTTTTGTCTAAAAAAATATACTTTTTCTTATCTAAATCTTTATTTATATTATCAATAAAATCTTTATCTAAGTTAATTTTTGTTACATAAAATTCGTTAATATTTGGTATTTTATTTTTTGTTTTTAATTTAATAATTTCTAAATTTATATAATATAAAAATTTAACTAATTTTGAGTATATTGTCCAAAAAACACCACTTCTTCTTAATGCAAAGATTTTTTTTGATATTATTTCTCCCAACAATTTAATTAATAGATTTCTTAAAAAATTATTCATTGTAAATATTCTAATTTTAACACATTCAAAATTATTTTAATAGAAATTTAGTAATCATATTTTTCTTAACTAAATATTCATTTATTTAATCAAAATTCGATTATAATTTAAAAATTTATCTGAGACTTTTGAGTAATTTGGTTCAAAATGATAATATTTTTTAAATGTTTTCCAAAATTTTTTTTGTAGTTTTGTTTTTTTTATATGCTTTTTGTTTTTGGTATCATTGAATTCATTTAACATATTGAAAATTTCACTAACTGAGTTTTCTATAGATTTATATCCTAAATTATTTAAGTCTTTCTCATACAAAATTTCACTTAATTTTTTTTGAAGCATTTGTGAATAAGTTAAATATTTTTTATTTGATGTTTGCATAATTTTTTTTGGTATAATCCAATTAATCATATTTTGTGTGGTAAACATGATGTTTTGAAAATCATAGAAATTTACATAACAAATTTTTTTTCTATTTAATATAGGCAATAAAGTTAGTCCAGTAGCTGATCCAATAAAAAATTTACAATAAAATGGCAACAAAATATCCAGTGCTTCTGATTTATATTTTGAAATACAATAATCAATTATATATGGAGACTTAATTTTATGTTTTTTTTCGTTTATAGATCCCATTCTAATAGCTTTTAGTTTATTTTTTTTACAATATTTTATTAATGCTTTTTGAAGGTTGGTAATTTCAGCATCACGTGTTGATTTATAATCATTTAAATACTTTCCTGTCCTTGACATGAAACAAATGTATTTATTTTTTATATTATTTTTAGATAAATAGTCACTAAGTAATTTTTTTTCTTTTTCAGAAAAATTAATTATTGATTTTGTTTTTTTTAAAACATTAAATTTGTCTACAACCTGCCAATTTTTATTGGTTTCTACATCATACCAATGTCTATAGGGTGATTTAAGAAAATTTAAAAACTTAAATTTTATAATAATTTTAAAAATAGGTTTTAAAATAAACCTCGGTCCAATTAATAAATGCTTCTTCCATTTTTTTAAAAGAAAATGATTTGAAATTTTTTTGTTTGTAAACCAAATATAAAATGTACCTTTTTTGGGGTGAATATTACATTTTAACTCACTCAAAAATATCTCAACTGGAATAGAGAAATGACCAATAGACCTTGTCTCTAATTCATTAATTCTTATTTTTATGAATGGATATATCGCAATCATTAACAACAAGAATGGTGATGATGTTAAGTAGCAGAAAAACCATATAAGAGAGTTTTTAATTTTTGAAACACCGGATAATTTTTTTCTCAATAAAATACCCATCAATTATTGTAAAAATCAACAAAATATGAATTGATAAAGCAATTGTATGTTAAAAATGAAAATAAATTACTCATAAGTTTTAACTGTTATATTTTTTTTTTAATAAATCAATTATTGTATTTATTATTTTATTTTCACTTAAATAGAACTCTTTTTCTAAAGATGCACTGGCTGGCGTATGACTGTCAGGGTATGCCAACCGTTTTATTTTAATTTTATCCAAATAACATTTCTCTACAATTATTGATACTATCTCAGCTGATGCTCCAAAAGAGCACCAAGAAGGGTCAAGTACTAATATTTTTTTTGTTTTTTTCGAACTTTTTACAATTGTTTTTGTATCAAGTGGAGATAAAGTTCTAAGATCTATTACTTCTATATCTATTTTATAAGTTACAAATAACTTTTCTGAAATTTTTAAAGCAGTTTGAGACAAATATCCAATTGATATTATTGTTAAATCTTTGCCTCTTCTCATGATTGATGCTTTACCAAATGGTATTCTGTAAATTTTTTTAGGAACGTTCTGCTTGTTATTAAATAATGATCTATGCTCTATAATTATTGTTGGTGAATTTGAGAATAAACTTTCTACCAATAAACCTTTTGCATCAAATGGATTAGATGGTAATGCTACTTTTATACCAGGCAAATTTGCAAACCAACTATGAAATGATTTTGAATGTTGTGGTCCCTGCCCCCAACCTTTACCAACTATAGCCCTAATTGTTATTGGTAAATTAGACTTTGCATTAGACTTCATTCTCCATAATGAAATCCAATTCACAATTGCATCCATAGAGTAAAGCATAAAATCTATTCTATGATGAACTAGTATTACTTTTTTTTTTTTTAATGCCATTCCTATAGACATTGAGGTCATTAAACTTTCTGCTACGGGAAAGTCTTGAATTCTTTCTTCTCCAAATTTTTTTACTAACCCTGTAGTAGTGCCAAATACACCAGGTGAATAATCTACTAACTGTCCAAACATATAAATATCTTTATTTAAAGACATAGATTGATGCAAACCTTCGTTTATTGCTTCTGCATAACTTAAATTTTTGTTATTTTTTTTCATATTAAATAAAAAGTAATTTAGTTTTAATATCCTATAATTTTATTTTTAGACGAAATTGTTTTATTAATACTATTTTTAATTATAACAATTTTTTTTCTTACTTTATTTTCATCAATATTATTCAAATATTTTACTTTAAGTTTATTTGGAAATTTTGAATTTTTTGCATAATTTATTGATTGATTGATTTCTTTGTCAACTTTTTTTTTATAATTATTTATAAAATTTTTATTAATTAACTTTCTTTTTAAAAGATTTTCTTCTAACAATTTAATTGGGCAATAATTTTTCCAAAATTCTAACTCTTTTCTGGTTCTATACCCAATATCTAAATCACTCCCTGGTCCATAGTGAGGGCTAAACCTATAAGTTAACACTTCTAAAAAATATGGGTGATTATTTTTTCTAATATTATTGGTAATTTTATCTATCTTGCTAGATAAGTTACAAATGTTATTTCCAAAAATTTTGCTAGAAAAACTACCAAATGCTCTAACTTTTTCAAAAATTTCACCACCTGCTTGTCTTTTCTTTTGTGGTGAAAAAACTGAATAATTGTTATTTTCACATATAAATAAAATTGGCAGTTTTTTCAAAAAAGCATAGTTTATGGATTCCCAGAATAACCCGACATCAGCAGCCGACTCACCAAATCCAACTACTGTTATTCCTTTTTTTTTATCTAGTTTCTGTGCTAAAGCATTTCCTACTGCAATTCCTATGGCTCCTGCTAAAATTGCACCAGAGAAAAAATTATTTCCAGAAAATGAAATATCTTGTGATCCTGCCATACCACCATTTGCACCTGTAGTTTTACCATACAGCTCTGCTACCAATCTTTTTAAAGGAGCATCTTTTGATAGATAATATCCATGCGATCTATGATGTGAAAATAAATAGTCTTTATCTTTTAAAGAACTATTTAATGCAGCAGGAATAGCCTCTTGACCAATACAAAAATGAACAGGGCAGCGCATTTGATTTGCAGGATGATATTCATTTGATAATCTTTGTTCAATTATTCTCAGTCTTTTAGCAAATTTATATAATTTAATAGATGTGGTTTTATTTATATTAGTGTCTTTTGGAATTTTTTTTTTTAATTTTTGTATGTTAAAGTGATTAACTTTTTCAAAAGACATTAAGCTCTGAACGTGTAGTCCATGGGGCATTTTTTTAATTCATCTATATATTTTTTTCCCCATTGTGTCATTTCAGATAATCCTTCTTCCCAAAATATTTCTTGTTTCCATCCAGTATCAGTAAAAATTTCATCTGAATTCAACCAATATTTTGAATCCTGGCCAAAACGATCAGGTACTTCTTCACAAATATCTTCAAATTTTTTACCTAATGATTTTGCACATAATTTCACAACATCTTTTATTGAGGTTGGTTCTTTAGGACCTGCATTGTATATCTTTCCTAATGGTGCTTTTTCTGAAACAAGATAAATAGCTCTTCCCAAATCTCTGGCATGTATATAAGACTTTGCAGCTTTACCTCCCCCATGCAATGGAACTTTTTTTCCAATTAAACCACTCACAATGGTTTTTGGAATCACTCTATGCAGTAGCTGTCCTGGACAATATGCATTTGATGGCCTGATAATGTTCATTGGAAAATTTAAAAATTTTGAAATAGACATTAAATATAAGTCAAACGCTACTTTTGATGCTGCGTATGGGCTAGATGGTTTGATTGGCTCATCTTCTTTAGAAGGTTTGTCGACTGAACCATACATTTCTGAAGTGCCTATATGAATAAATCTTTTTAGCCATTTTCTCTTTGAAAGCTCTTCACATAGCTTACTTAGTGCGACTGCATTAGTTTCAAAGAAGCGCCAAGAATGTTTCCATGAAACTGCGCCCTCACCCTGGGCTGCAAAATTTATTATTACTTCTGGTTTTTCTCTGTCAAGTAACTCTAACAATAAATCTAGTTCATAATATATATGTTTGGCATGATATTCAAAATTTTTTTGTTTATTAATATTTAGTGAAAAAGGTTCTTCTCTTAAAAAATTTCTTCCAACACCAATTACTTTTTCAGGATTTGCATTATTTAATAAATATAATGCACTATGTATTGCAAATGATCCTCCTCCGCCAAGTATACAGTATTTTTTCATGATTAATTTTTTACAATGTATTAAACAAATGTCCAGTAGTATTCACCTGAGTACTTATTTTCTCGCAAAAAATCTTCCCAATTATTACAATAATTATGATATTTAGCTGTCAGAACCCAATCTAAAAAAAAATTTTTTTCCTTTAAATTATTATATGCATCAACCTGTAAATAAGTGTTCTTAGAGCTTGTCCTTATCATTTCTTTTATTGCCAATGCACATTTTTTTTTTGGAAGATTGTGTATTGTATTAATGGAAACAACTAATTTAAAAGACTTATTCGAGAAGGGTAATTTTGAAGCATTACCTAAATATAATCTTCCTCTAACTTTAGGATGACAGTTATCAATTGCATATTGAGATATATCCAATCCATACGCATCTATTTTTTTATCTAAAAATTCTTTTACAAGATATCCTTTTGCACAACCTATATCTAAAACTTTATCTCCAGGTTTTAACTTATAATAATTAATAAAATCATTTACTACTTTCTTCCACCTACCATCATAATAATATCCTCCATAACCAAACATTCTACTTCCATCAAAATATTCTTTGCCAAATTTTCTCGCTATTTGAATAACATCTTTACTTTTAAATTTTTTTCTAGTTTTAACTTGTCTTTTTTTTTGAGCTATACTTTTTAAAAAATTAATTTTTTTCATTTTACTTTATACTAAAATTTTAAATCTTTTAGATATTTATCAATCCCATTATCAATAGAGTTAATTTTAAGATTTTTAAAATTATTTTTTAATAACTGTACATTGAAAGGTCTGTAACCATTATGGGGCATTTCACCGACTCTTTTTGAAAAAAATATTTTTGATTTACTATTCATAGAAGAAATAATCTTTTTTGCTATTTTGTTAAATGAATTTACTTTCCCTGATGCAACATTAAATATTCCATTTTTGTTTTTTTTAATGCATTCAAATAAGATATTCGTTAAATCATCAATATATATATGGTCTCTTCTTTCTTCTCCTTTTCCAAAAAGCACAATATCCTTATTTTTTTTAGCTAAATTGATAAATTTATTTGGTCCATAGCCATTGTGAGTGTCTCCAAGGCCATAAATTAAAGTGGGTCGTAAAATACACAACTTTCCTTTAAATTTTAATTTTAAAATCATTTCCCTTATTAAATGCATAGAACCATGAATTGAGTTTGGAATTGTCTTGGAATTTTCGTTAATTTTTTTATCGATGTCAGAATATACAGCATCCGAGCTTATATAAATCAACTTATCTAAAACTTTATTATTAAAGGATTTACAAAGATTATTACAAATTTCAATGTTATTAAAAAGCATTTTCATATTTTTCACAGGTGCCTCAGCTGAAATAAAAATTATAATATCTTGATCTTTTATTTTTTTTTCTAAGATTTTATATGAATTTTTTTTTTTTAAGTCTAAATTTTTTCTTCCAAAAACTATAAAATTAAAATTATTTATTTTTAATTTTTTTTGTAAATTTATAGAAATAATTCCACTTGATCCGATAATTACTATTCTTTTTTTTTTCATATTTTTAGCTCTTTCCCAAAGTAAAATAATTATTTTTTTTAAACTTTTTTTGTTGATCTATAACTCTATATGGATCTATAATTATTTTTTTCTTTAAAATTTCATATTTTGAATTAATTTCTTTATTATTTGACCATGGTCTCATGAAAATTATAATCTTATTATTTTTAATTAAATGGGTTAGGCTTTTTACCTGTTTAATATTTTTGCTCTTAAGACTCAAATTTACTAATGGTTCATAAATACTTATACTGTTTTTATTTTTTAAATAGTTAATAAGCTTTAATGCTGGGGAATTTTTTATAGAATTTGTATTTTCTTTATATGTGGCTCCAACAACTCCAATATTTACTTTTTTTTTATTTAAAAAATTTTTTTTATTCAATAATCTCTTAACCCAATCTTTCATATAATCAGAATTATCTAAAATATCTTTTAAAATTAAAAAAGGTGGTTGGTTTTTTGTTAACACATTCCTAACTGTAACTATATCTCTTTCAATATTTCCCCCTGCTATTCCTAAACCTGGTTTGATATATGAAAATTTACCAATTCTTTTATCAAGCTTCAGTGCAGGTATTATATCTTGCCAGTCTGCTGATACTTTTTCACATAATTCTGATAAGATATTGGTGGTTGTTACTGATGACGCTAAAAGTAAATTAATTGAAATCTTTGCAACTTCGGCACTCTCGTATTTCATCTTTATTATTGGACAATGGAATTTTTTTAAATATTTCATGTATACCGGATTTATTTTTGTTAGTTTGTTCTCACATCCAATAATTATTCTTTCTGGTAATAATGCTCTATTAATTGCTTTACCAAAAATAAGTGTCTCAACTTGATAATAAAGTCTACTTTTAGGAAAATTTATTGATCTAATAAACCCTGGTTTCATTTGTGAAAGTATTACAAGAATAGACTTTTTATTGAGGTTTTTAAGTGTAGTGTTTATAAGTTTACGCAAACTTTTTAAATCTGAACGTCCTTTTTTATCAGTATTTACATCTTGTGATATAAAAATTATTTGGCATTCTTTTAGTTGCTTAAATTGACTAGAAAATAAAATTTTTTTTCTATTTTTTAATATTAAGTTTCTTAAATTCGGCTCTTTATTTTCAATTAGATTTTTATCAAGTTTTTCAATAATTTTGTCATCAGCATCTATACCAATTACTGAATATTTTTTTTGGGCTGTTGCTGCTAGATAGTTCAAACCCAAATGTGTTAAACCTACAAACCCTATTTTTATATTTTTCATTTAAAAATTTTATAATTAATCTTATTAAATTCTTTATTTAATATAATATCTTTTTCTAAATTTGTTTTAACTTTTTTTTTTATTAAATTTTCAAAATGTAAGTTTTCTAATTTCCAGGTTGGATCAGACTTTTTAAAAGAAACTTTTTTTTCAAGAGGCTTCCCAGAAGGAAATTTTCTTTCTCTATATATAATTTCATTTTTACCCCACTTACATAATGAGCTTAGATGAGCTGATCCTTTAGAAGCTAAAATATCACATCTAAAAGTATTTTTCCACATACATAGTGTCATTTCTAATTCAATAATTATATTATTTATATTAAAAGAAATAATTGCATGATCGGGTGATTTATTTTCAAATTTATTTATCTCAATAATCTTAATATTTTCGATTTTTTTTCCAAACCAAAAAATACAGAGATCAAACAAGTGTGATCCAATATCAGATATGACACCAAGTCCCTTATCTCTCCACTTACTTTTTTTCACTAAATATGATGTTCCATTACCATAAAATATTTTACATCTATATATTTTTCCAAGTTTCTTTTTCTGAATTAATTTTTTAAGTTCTTTAATAATCGGCTCAAATCTATGATTATATGCAGTATACAAAATGACTTTATTTTTATTTGCCATTTTTTCTAAACTAATTAAACTTTTAGTAGATTTAGATAAAAGAGGTTTTTCAACTAAGATATGCTTTTTATGCTCAATACAATACCTAATTATTTTAATTTTTTCATTATCAGGTACACATAAAAAAACTGTGTCATAAGTTTCTAGAGGTACCTCAAAAATATTATTGAAATTTGCTTTCTTAAATTTATCAACCGAATAAACAAAATCTTTTTTTAGATTTTTTTTCCTTTTTATTCCTTGCACTCCCATTCCAACAACTATGGCTTTCATAGTTTAGATATTGTCGAATAGTTTAGAGAATTTTTCACTTCCTCAATTTTTTTTAAAACTTGATCGGGGCTAATTGCAATATTTCCTTCTTTCTCGCACTCACATGATGCTGCTAGCGCCCCTAATATACTTGCAATTAATACAGATTTTGTTGCGGCTAATGATAAAGACGCATAGGCTAATAAAGCATCACCTGCACCAACTGCATCGACTACTTTTTTTGTAAAACTAGGCAATGCAAAACCATTAGGATTAGTTTTTCCCATTGAAAATGACCCCTTTTCTCCCAATTTCAGTATTAAATTTTTTGGTTTAACTTGTTGTCCTAATTGTAAGGTTAAATTACTTATGCTTGCATCCTGATCAGCTAGTGAAAATCTTGCTTCCTTTTCATTAGGTGTAATTAAATCAAAGTTTTTAAAATCAGCAATATTGCCCCATCTAGTTGCAACTTGGCTGTCAGCAACTTTGAAAGCTTTTTTTTTAATAGATCTACTAAGAGTTGGTATACTGGACTTGTTAAAAATTCCATGTCTAAAATCACTAAAAATAAATACATCATAATTATCTTTTAAAATTATATCTTTAATTTTATTTAATATATTGGTAGATATTGGCTGGTTGTCAACTTTATCAATTTTCAATAAATTATAATTATTAGATATAATCGTATTTTTATTAGTTGTAGGTCTATTTTTATCTAAAATAAAATTAAGTTTTATTTTAGATTTTTTCATTTCACTTATTACAAAATTTTTTAATTCATCATTACCAAGTATAGTTGTAAAGTTAACTTCTGCTCCAGCTGCTTTAAGATGTTTTGCAACAATAGCTGCACCACCTGTATAACTCTTAGTTTCTTGATACAAAACACTTGGAGTAGGAGTTTTAAGATATCCACCAATTAAATTTGTTTTGGTGTGAGTATCAATTATAGTGTCACCCAGAACATGAACTTTTAATTTTTTTATCTTTTTTAAAGCATCTTTTAATATTTCAAATGTTAACTTATTTCTTTGCATCAAATCTAATAATTTAAAATTATCAATATTGGGTTTAGATAAATTTAAAATTTTAGTAGATGAATACACAACATCACCAGGAGTAAATATCATTTCTCCACCATATTTTTCAACGATTTTAGCCTCATCTTTAGTTGCAGGCGGTAATCCAGCTGAAGTGTATTCAAACCCTTTTGCAAAATAATCTGGATTTAATTTTTTTAATGTGTTCAGGGAAGTTTTATTGTTATCTATTATAACGTAGTCAACCATTTCAAAAGCTGCTAAATTAACTGATCTTAAACCTTCTGGAACAAAAGGTTTGTATATACCCTTATCAATATGTTTGTCTGCCGTAATGCTTACAACTAAGATATCTGCTTTAGATTTTGCATAAATTAAATGTCTCACATGACCCGGATGAACAACATCAAAATTACCATGACAAAGGATAACTTTTTTTTTTCGCGGTCTTCTTCCTAAAACCTTCAATAGTTTTTTTATAGTTACAATCTTTTTTAAATAACTTTCATTTATTATTTTTTCCATTTTAATTTTTTAGATATTTAAACCAAGAAACTGTTGCTTTGGCTATATTTTTTTTATCCCATAATTTAGACTGCTTCCAATAGTCTATATTTTTCATCATTTCTGCAATGCCCCATTTGAAAGATTTAGATGGTTTCCATTTTAATTCTCTCCTGCTTCTGGATATATCAGCATCAGTTATATTAGGTTCACCTGGACGATTGGGAATCTTAATAATTTTATATTTTTTATCAACTAATAGATTTATTAAATAATTAATTTTTTGAGGTTTTCCCGCACCTATGTTAAATATTTTTGATTTTGTTTTTGTCATAGCTGCCTTGATAAAAGCATTTGCAACATCAGTTACATAAACATAATCTCTTTTTTGGTTACCAGATCCTACTAACGTTAATGGTTTATTTTCTAAAATTTGTTTCATAAAAACTGCAAAAACTGTGCCATACACACCTTTTGTTGTTAATCTTGGACCGTATGCATTAAAAATTCTCAAAGAATTAACATTAAGACCATATACCTTGCCCCAATGTAATACTGCCTGTTCACCAAAATATTTACTTAATGCATAAGGATGCTCACACTCAATTTTATTTGTTTCTTTAGTAGGTGTGCTAGCTATTCCATAACAAGATGATGATGCAGCATAGACAAAATTTTTTATATTATTTTTTACTGCGCACTCTAATAAATGAGTTGTACTGAATAAATTATTTTCAAGATAAAAATTAGGATTTTCTATTGATGGTACTATACTACCAGATCCTGCAAAATGAATTATAGCATAAACATTTTTAAAAATTTTTGAATTTATACTAAATTTTTTAATATCTTTTATTTCTACACTTAAGTTTTTGTTTTTTTTTATGCCATTAAGATTTCTAAGGTCTCCACCAGTCAGATTATCTATTATTCTTACTTTAAATCCTTTTTTTAATAAAATTTCTGTAGTATGACTTCCTATAAAACCAGCTCCACCTGTAATTAAGAAAATTTTTCTTTTATTTTGCATTTAATCTTTTGAGTGTCTTAACATTATAATAGTTCTCATCAGAAAAAGGATTAGGAATTTCACCATTTTTAAATTTATCACATAGTTCTTTTACAGCATACTCAATATTTCGTTTTGGTTTAAAATTAAGAGTATTAAAAATTTTGTCAGAATTTATGTGGTATGATCTATTGTCATTACTTTCTTGTACCTCAAGTTCAATTTCTTTATTAAATTCATCTTTAACAATCTTTTGAACTAATTTAGCTATATTCATTATTGACATATTTTCATAACCAATATTAAAAATTTGATTTTTTATTTTATCATCGTCTGCATTAATTAGTTCCACTATTGCTTCACAATAATCTAGAACATGAAGATTTGGTCTTAATTGATCTCCCCCAAATACTAATATCTTATTATTTTCTATTGCATGTGTAGTTAAGATATTTACTGAAAGATCTAATCTCATTCTTGGTGCATATCCACAAACTGTTGCTGGTCTAAAAACTGTACCTATAAAGTTATTATCTGTATTATTTAATAATAAAGGTTCGCACATACCTTTATATTTATTATATAAAGTTAACGGTATTAATGGATGTTCTTCAGTAACGTTTTTTTGATCTGATACTCCGTATACTGAACTCGAAGAAGCGTAAATAAATCTTTTTATACCATTACTTTTGGCTGCCAGAACCATAGGTTCAAAAGAATCTAAATTTATAGAAGTTGATAATTTTTCATCTAATTCAAAGCTAGAGTCATTTGATATACATGCAAGATTAAGAAAAACATCGTGATTCACACATGATTGTTTTATCTTTTCTGAATCTCTTATATCTCCTTTAATAATTGTAAGATCTTCATTATTTATTGGTAAATGATTACCAAAATAAAATAGATCATATACTGTTACTCTATAGCCAAGTTCTAAAAAAATTGGCACCAATCTACTGCCACAATATCCTGCTCCACCTGTTATAAATATTTTTTTTTTTGACATATTGGATTTTAGTTTTTAAGTTTCTTATTATTATTTTCTAAATTTTTTATTATATAGTTAGTCGCTTCTATAAGGTTTTTGACAGAGCTAATATGATTTAAGGGTTTTTTTTCTTGATAGTTTCTGTTTATAAAAATTGTCTTACATCCAGCTTTATTACCACATAAAATATCTATTAATCTATCACCAATCATATAACTCTTTTTTAAATTAATCTTATATACCTTAGCTGCCTCAAATAACATGCCTGGTAAAGGTTTTCTACATTTGCATTTTTGTTCTTGCGTATGAATACATGTATATATTTTACTAACATCAGTTTTTTTTTTTAAAAAAACGTGCATTTTATTTAATGTATTCTTTGAAATTAACTTTCTAGTAACATCCGGCTGGTTTGTAACGACTATAGTTTTAAAACCAAGCGAATTCAATTTTTTAATACAACTTACAGAGTATTTATAAATTTTGAAATCTTTGAATTTTGTAGGTGCATATGCTTTGCCATTTTTTACAAATGATCTTACTATAACTCCATCTCTATCCAAAAACACAGCTTTATTATAATTTACCATTTGGTCTTTATTTTTTGTAGTATGGGGTGTGAGACTAAACAATGCCAAATTACTGCCTGATAGGACTCTGCAAATGGTGTTATTAGTTTTGGGTTAATGGTTGGAACTAATATCACTATATCTCCATTTTTTTTTGTAAAACCTCCGTCATTTCCAACTATTCCAAATATTTTAGACTTCTTTTTTTTTGCAAATTTAATTGCTTCAACTAAATTTAAACTTACTTTTTTTTTTAAGTTACCACCACCTACTGAAAGAATAAAAACTGCATCTTTTGTATTTAATTTACTTACCCTAAGCCACTCTGCAAAAGAACTATTCCAACCTTCATCATTAATACGTGCTGATAATTCAGAAACATTATCTGTAGGAGAATATGACTCTATTTCACATAGTTTTCTAAAATCATTAACTGCATGAGAAGAGTTTCCAGCACTACCTCCCACTCCTAAAAAAAAAATTCTACCATTTTTTTTTTTAATTTGTGCTAAAGCTTTTACAAGTTTTTCAATATCTTTTTTATTTATAATTTCAGAAAGATCTTTAATTCCACTAAAGTATTCTTTGATATGATTGTTAAAGTTCATTTTTAATGTTATCCTTGCTTTAGTTTATTTTAACTTCAAACATTTTTTCTCAACTGACATCAATATTTGTAATATTTGGTTTATATTCTGGTTATTATATTTTTCATTTAAATACAGATTAAAACTTTCATTTCTATATTTTAATGCATTTGGCGTACTTTTACTACCAACTAAATAAGATTTAATCCATTTCCACTCACTTACTACTTCTCTGTGTTTTGGATTAAATTCCAAACCGTTTGCTTGTAAAATATTTTTAATTTTTTCTCTATTAAATTTAGAAAATTTTAAATCTATTTTAATTATTAGAAAATATACTGAAGGATAAATATTAGTAGAAAAATTTGCTACAGAAAATATTTGAGATTTTTTATTTAAATTTTCTTTAATTTTTTTAGCGATGTAATATCTTTTATTTATAATTGATGGTAATTTTTTAAGAATTGAAATACCTATTGCACAAGATAATTCATCAAGATTCATGTTAAGCCCAGGATACTCATACTTATGAAAGTCTCTTTGGTTAAAATTTTTATCATGGAAAGGTTTGCCACGATCTGCATATGATCTAGCTAACCAATAAAAATTTTTGTTTTTTGTGTAAATTAATCCACCATTTCCTCCAGTAGCAAGATTTTTTCTATATCCTGTGGAAAATATTGCTATATCACCAAAATTACCTATTTTCTTACCATTGATTTCTGCTCCTGGTCCTTGGGAGCAATCCTCTATTAAATAAATTTTCTTTTGTTTGCAGATTTTTCGAATTTCTGACAGATCTATAGGTAAACCTGCATAATGAGTGATAACTGCCACCTTTACATTCTTGTCTAATGATTCCTTAAATTTTTGATTTGAAATTGAAAAAGAGTTTGGTTCAGAATCTACTATCTTTATCTTAAAATTTTCAAGCGATAAAGCTGACAAGCTTCCAGGATTTGTTACTGGAGATACTATGGCAATTTTTTTTTTGTTTTTAATATTTAATGCTTTTAGAGCTAACCATATTGCATTCGTTCCAGAATTTACAGCATCACAGTATCCCGAACCTTGAAACTTAATGAATTTTTTTGTGAATGATTCTTCAAATTCTTCTTGATACCCAAAGTCTAATTTTCTTTTCCATGAGTTTTGAAAAACTTTTTTAACCATAGCAAGCTCATCGTGGCCAAATACTTTTCTGTAAGGAAATAGGCTTTTCATTTACCAATTCATTTTATTTTTTTTTGTCACAAATATATATCCTTCTTTATTTGTAAAAGGCATGTCTTTTAAATTTTTGGCTAATTTCCATCTTCTTTTTTGTGAAAAAATATTAAGATTTATCTTATTAAAAAAATGCCATAATGTTTCAGCATTTTCTTCATCATGAACTTCTATAAATGTATCTGAAGCCTCCCACACATTAGCCGGAATAGTTGGTACAATAATTTTCTCGTGACCTTCTACATTAATTTTCATTAGATCAGGAATTACATTTATTTCAGAAAAAGGTATTACATCAACTTTAATTCTTTTAAAATCTCCATAAAATGTCCGTGTACCTTCTATATGGTTAGCATTTTCATTACCCAAAACTTTTATAAATGATAAAACTCCTGTCTTGTCTGAAACTCCTTTGTTGAACATTTTAAGATTTTTACAAAAATTTAGTTCTGAATTCTTCTCCATCTGAGTAAACAAATCTGGATCTGGTTCAAAAGCACTTGTCGTAAAACCATTTTTTGCCATTAAAATGGCATCAATACCTACATTGCTACCTATATCTAAGGCTATTTTATAATTGTTTCTGTTAATATAATAATAGTAATGCAAAATCATCTCTGATAACTGAAACCAACAATAGCTATCAAGATTACCTAATTTTACTTTAGGCCAGTTTAATTTTCCTCCACAATTATAAGGTAATGTATCAACTCCAGCTCCCTCTTTTTGTGTTTTTTTGAAATGTGAATTAACTATATGCTCAAGAAACTTATAACCAATGCTGTCTCTTTTGTGAAAATATTTTAGATTTGGTATTTGTTTTAATATAAATTTTTCAATAATTCTTTTCATAGATATGTTCAATAGTGATATTTTTAATCAAGTCCAACTATTTTATAGGATATTCCTCATTTTAAATAAATAACAATTATATAATCTATATGAAGATAATGTAAAGTAATGAAAAAAAAATCAATGAAAATACTTATAGCAGGTTCGAACAGTTTTTGTGGATTAGCTTTATCAAAATTTTTTATAAAAAAAAAAATTCATGTTTTTGGAACATACAATCGAAAAAAACCAAAAATTAAATCAAAATATTTCATCTCAAAAAAGATAGATTTAAAAAATAAATTTTCGATAAAAGAAAATTTTGATTCCTTAATTCATATATCTTCACATCATAAAATAAGTGATTTTTATAAAATGCCTACCAAAAAATATAAAGAAAATATATTAATGGCTAAAAATTTAATTCAGTTTGCAAAGCAAAAAAGGATCAATAAATTAATTTTTTTTTCAACTATTGACATAAAAGAGATAATAGCTCCAATTAAAAAAAAGTATTACATTAAAAGCAAAATTGAATGTGAAAAACTTTATTCTTTAAGTTTACAGAAGCAAATATTCAAGAAAGTTTTTTTTTTAAGATTGCCAGCAATTTTAGGTAAAAATTGTAATAATCACTTTTTGAAACAGGCAATAACACTACTAAAAAAAGATAAACCAATAAATATTTGGAACGATAAAAAACTTTATAACAACTTTATACATGTTGATGATTTAAATGGGTTAATACATTCTTTTGTTAAAAAAAATATTAGATCTAAAAAAACTATCATTGAATGCAAAGTTAAAAATCCAATGAGGTTAATTGATACTATTCTTACTTTAAAGAACAAACTTAAAAGTAAATCTAAAATAAATTTACTTAAATTAAATAACGAAAATCAACAAAACAAAAAAGTCTCAACGGTTCAGAGATATAATTTTTTTTCGGCAAAAAAATCTTTATTATTATTTTTGAAAAATACTAAAAATTATAAATGAAAAAAATTAAATTGTTAAATGATCAACTCCATAAATATGAATATTTCATGACATTTTAATGTTAAATATTGATCTACTCTAGCAGGACATCAAAAAATATGATTAATGGAATTAAAGCAGCAAAAAGAAAAAAAACTTAATAAAATTATTACTTTTACTGGTTTTGAAAAAAAAAATTATTTGAGTAAAAATAGTGATATTAATTTTTGGATTAATTCGAAAAAATACAATATCATAGAAAATTCTTATTAATGATAGTTGATTTGATGAAAAAATTTACAAAACGATTAAAAATTAATAATAATATTAAAAGAAATTTATAAAAATAAAATTATATTAATAACAGGAGCCATAGGCTTATTTTGGAAAAATTTTATAAAATATACACATGCACACACTCTCAAGATCAAAAATATAAATGTAGGAAACCTTTGCCAGGCATGGTATTATAAGAAACTAAATCGCATAAGATAAATTTAAAAAAAGTTTTATGATTGGAGACAAATTGTCTGACATTTCAAGTGGTAGCAAAGCTTGCTAGAAAACAATATCTATTAATAGCAACTATAGAGAAAAAAAACTCATAACTCAAATAACCTCAGTTAAAAATCTTAAAGAGGCTACAAATTCCATAATAAGCAATTTACTAACATGAAAATTTTAAATGACTTAAAGATTAAAATTTTCGCTGATGGAGCAGATTTAGTGTCTATTAGAAAATTAAATGAGATAGACTATATAAAAGGGTTTACAACAAATCCTTCGTTAATAAAAAAAGCAGGAATAAAAGAATTTTTAATTACTAATAACCTTTATTCAATGGTGAAAAATATATTGGATAAAAAATTTATTAATTAGACAATGTAATAAATATTAGTATTTTTATCATTTTTATGTTTACCTTAAAAAAACCACCAATTTTTGGGTTACCAACTCTTTCTCTTGTATTAATTTTTATATTTGATGTATTTCTGTATTTTTGTATCAGTGATTTAGTTAAATCTACAAGATACAGTCCATCTTTCAGTTGATTTATTTTTTTTTTTAAAATCTTAGTTTGGTAAGCCTTAAATCCACATAGTGGATCTCTAATTTTGAATTTTTTGAAAAAAACATAAGAAATGAAAACTTCTAAATATCTATTATACCTTCTTCTGTTTCCAACTATTAAAATTGGTTCTTTTTTTTTTATAACTTCTTTAAATTTTTTTATATCACCAACAAAGCACTGATTATCTCCATCAAAAGTTATTATATATTTAGCAAATTTGAATGTTTTAAGAATATATTTAAATCCTTTGATTAAACTTTTTTCATATCCGAGTCGTTTTTTATTACTAATAAAAGAGAATTTTTCTTCTTTAAGATATTTTTCAGTTTCATCTATCGAACAATCATTAATTATCAAAAATTTATATTTTTTATTTAATAAAGGTAGAAACTTTTTTAATGATACCAATTCATTATAAGAAGGTATTAAGACTATTATTTCAGATTTTGCCAATTAAACTCTTCTCCAATTTTTATATTTCTTCTAGTTTTTTTTCCAATAATATTTTTTATATTTGTTGGTGATAATCCTTTCTTTGAACAAGGTCTTAGTGCTGTAATCATTTTTTTTGTTATTATTGTGTTTTTATTAATTTCAATAATAGACCTTAATGATCTTCTTTGTAGTAAATATGTTTCTTTTTCATTATCTTCAATTTTTTTGATATTTTGACCCAAAGCACTTTCTAAAATTCTGGTTTCATCCACCATTGCTTTCCAGGTTTTAAAATTCATAGAAAAAAAATGATCCGGACCTTTTCTTTTGTTGTTATCTGTAAAATGTTTTTCAACAACTCTAGCTCCAAGAGCAACAGCACCCAATACTGTTGTGTGACCAAATGTATGATCACTTAATCCAAGTATTACTTTAGATCCAAATCTTTTTTTGAAGGTTTTTAAA
>MDSY01087014.1_pt1 | contig 19983 bp, 21 predicted proteins | sample 811131 | NCBI WGS metagenome assembly MDSY01 (sample SAMN05326643, study PRJNA326480) | marine metagenome | isolation source: seawater | place: Atlantic Ocean: South West | collected 2010
CGGGGTAAAGGCGCTGATAGCAGGCGATGGTTTCGTTCAAGAAACGTTCACTTTTCTTTTGCTTCCGCCACAAGCAGGTGCAGATCAAACCGACACCGTCGATGATGATCAGGTAGCTGTAGGCTCCGGGTGCAAGTTTGTCGTTCAGTTGAAACGCGATGTGGTTGGGATGCGTGGTATGGAAGATTTCACCGAGCGCAATGGCCGAGGTGTCCTTTGGCCCACAAGCCACAATGTCGGCATCTTTCTGGGCGATGCGGGATTTGTAGTGAAGGGTTGCGCCTGCTTCAATGGCCATGCGTTTGAAGGCCTGGTCAATGGTGTGGTCGGAGGTGCCCCGTTCAACGATGCGGTAGGCAACGCCATCGGATTTTGCTTGGGTAATCTCATCGTCGGGATGAATCAAATCCACCACTGAAAACGCGGTTGATTTGAACGATGAAGCATCAAATCCCCAGTCTTCAAGTTGGTCAAAGAAATCTTCGTCCATGCTCCAATTTTCAAGCGCTTGGAAATCACCATCAAAACGGGCTCCGGAATCGGCCCGAATATCGTGGACATGCACCTCTTTTCCAGCCTTTGCCAGCATGATGGCAGCGGCCAAACCCGACAGACCAGCACCCATCACGGTGATGGGTTTGGATGGGGTCGTAGTATCCGCCATGCATGGCCATGGAGGCGTGAGGTTTGAATGATGTGCTTCTCTCGTTCGGACCATGTCGGGGACCGTTTTCGTCGAAGAAGCCCCGGATGTATTGAATCCAGACGACCTGCTGAAGCGACTGAACACGGCAGGTTGCGGAGCCGTGGTCAGTTTCGTTGGCCTCACCCGAGAGACCGAAGGCGATGACGATGTGCTGCGGTTGGAATTCGATGCTTGGCAAGACAAACTGACGCCGGTGCTGGAATCCTTGGCCCAGCAATCCATTGAACGGTTTGGCGTTTCTTCGGTGGCGATGGCTCATCGAACCGGTGCTGTGGGGCCTCAGGAACCCATCGTGGCCATCCACGTTGGCAGTCCCCACCGAAAGGAAGCCTTCACCGCCTGCGAATGGCTCATTGATGAATTGAAGAAGCAAGCACCCATATGGAAGAAAGAGGTCACCACGAGTGGCGAGACTTGGAAGGAGGGATTGGGTTGAGCAAAAAATCGATTGAAGGCATCATCAACATCGGAGGCAAAACCATCGTTGAACGCCGAGCAACCGCTCGGGGAAGGGTGGTTCTGCGCGAAGCGAGCAAATCGGCCATTGAATCAAATTCCATCACGAAAGGAAACGTTTTGGAAGCTTCCACCGTTGCCGCCTTGCAAGCGGTCAAGGATACACCTCGCATCATCCCTCACTGCCACCCGATACCGCTCGAAGGAACCGAAGTTTCCTGGCATTGGGACAACACCAGCCTTTGGTGCACCGTTTCTGTCTCCGCCCACTACAAAACAGGCATCGAAATGGAAGCGTTGACCGGCGTCGCCGCCGGGTTGTTGTGCGCTTTTGACATGGTGAAATCCTTGGAAAAGGACGAGGAAGGACAATACCCCGTAGCACGCATCACCGACCTTGAAGTCGTTGAGAAATTCAAGGGATTGTGAACCGTTGTATTGATGGCTTTCCCGCGTGTCCAACGGTTCATGGGCATCACCACGGACTTGGCACACCATTTTCTTGAAGCCGTTGACCAAGCGGCCATTGCCAGCGCTGCTTGGCGCGGCAAGGGCGATAAGAACGCCGCTGACGATGCCGCTGTTGAAGCCATGAGGCGAACCTTCGATGCGGTGCCGTTTGACGGCCGGGTGGCCATTGGAGAAGGTGAGCGAGATGAAGCGCCAATGCTCTACATCGGAGAAGAACTTGGTTCGATGGTCGGACACGCCGGCGCTCCCCAAATCGACATCGCCGTTGATCCGCTCGAATGCACCAACAACTGCGCCGACAACCAACCCAACTCCATCGCCGTGTTGGCAGCCGCGCCCCGAGGCACACTGCTTCATGCACCGGATTGCTACATGGATAAATTAGCTGCTGGACCGGCGCTTACCGACCACGTTTCCCTCGATGGAGGCGCCTCCTACAACATTGAACAAGCCATGCATGTGCTTGATTGTGAGGCTGCCGATGTACGCATTGTTGCCCTTGATCGCGAACGGCACCACGAACTCTTCAAAGAAATCCGGACAACGGGCGCACAGCTTCATCTTCTCGGTGATGGCGATGTTTCGGGTGCCATTTGGGCCGCCAAAGAAGAGGGGCCCTTTGACATGCTCATGGGCATCGGTGCGGCACCAGAAGGGGTGATTTCTGCCACAGCACTCCGAGGCATCGGCGGGATGTTTGAAGGACGCTTGGTGTTCAGATCATCTGAAGAAGAAGCAAGGGCCGAAACGATGGTTGGCGATGATTTGACCCGACTTTGGAAAGCGGCCGACCTCTGCCAAAGCGAAGACGCCGTCTTTGCTGCGTCCGGGGTGTGCGATGGATACCTCCCCGGCGTGAAAATCGATGAGCAACACACAACCACATTCAATGAACTGATCGATGTCTCCGCCAAGACGGTGGTGCGCTCGGAAGAACGACGACCCTTGTGAAACGTTGAGGAACTGGAATGGCCCAACAACTCCGAATCGATGTTCGCCTACCTCAAGGGCATTGGGCTGGAGACGTCACTCGAGACCACCCAACCGCCATCTTGCGCATCGAACAACACATGCCGATGAGCAAAGGGCGAGGGACGGCGCGTTGTTGGAGCAATGAGAACCTTCACGAGACCGTTCGCTCACACGCTGGCATCGATGCCTGCACCAACCCAGAAGACGGTCGTTTTTCGGTCAACATCTCTGCTGGTGGCGGTGGTTTCTTGCGCCCACTGGTTGATCTTGGCGTCGTTCCACGAACACCGTTCGAAGTTCGAGACGGGTGGGTTGAGTGGACGGTTGAAGGCAGCCGAGAAACCATGAGGGCGTTGGTCAACCGATTCCGAAGCGATGAGACCCCCCACCGTTTGCTCTCAACCAGAAGCACAGGGGCTCGGCTTTTGACACCCCGTCAACGTGAAGTGTTCGAAGTGGCATCAAGAGAAGGTTACTGGGATGTCCCCCGACGCATCAACCTCACGGAGTTGGCGGGCCTGCTGGATGTAGCGAAGTCAACCCTCTCCAATCAGCTGCAGCGCATTGAATCCGCCGTCTTTCATGCGTTCACTGAAGAGATTCGTCGGCAAAGCGACTAACATGTTCGGGCGAACATGTTCGTAAAGGGTATAAGGAGGTCGCCATCCACCATGGTACATGGACAACCTACCGAAGACTTGGGATGACTGGATTGAGAACTTTAAGGCCTGGCAAGACAACGTCGGGTACGACCGTGAATGGATGGGCGACTTTGATCTCTCCATCCAGTTTGACTGGGAACGCGCTGGTGATGTTATCGAATACGGTGACTACGCTGGGCGAAGAAAGTGGGAACGCTCGCTTCAAGTTCCTCACCAGAGCATGCGTGACGCTTTGGTGAGCATGATCACCGTTCAGGGAGACACTGAATTTGCCTCCGTTGAGCAACAGCGACACCTCCTCGCCACCGCTCCAACCGATTACGACCGCTATGCAGCGGCGCGCATCATGGCGGAGGAGCAGCGACACGGATGGCAAATGGCCTACCTTTTGATGACCTACTTCGGCCAACAAGGACGACGAGAGGCACAAAAACTCCTCGAGCGCAACGCACAAGATGGCGACCGATTGCTCGGTGCATTCAACCGACCCATGCCTCACTGGCTTGACTTCTTCTGCTACACCATGTTCGTTGACCGAGACGGCAAATTCCAGCTCGGCATGCTCTCCACCTCAGCCTTCAAGCCACTGGCTGCAAGCATGGGACCCATGCTCAAAGAAGAATCGTTCCACTTGGGAACCGGTTCCAACGGACTGCGCCGAATCATCAAAGCCGGCGTTGTACCCCTTGACATGCTCCAACGCTACATCAACAAGTGGGTGTCAACCGCTCACGACCTGTTTGGTGTTGACGAATCATCGTCCGCCCATTGGGCCTATGTTTGGGGCATCAAGGGACGCTGGGACGAACGAAAAAAGCTCGACGCTGACATTGAAGTGTCCAAGGAGACCCTCAACGAAGAAGCTCGCCAGCACTACCACGATGAAATCGTTCGTGAAGTGAAGAAACTCTGCGGCTACTTGCCCGATGGAAACATCGACCTGTACGTGCCTCACGAGAACTTCAACCGAGAGATTGGAACCTTCAAGCGCCAACGGTACACCGTCGAAGGAACCCTGTTCGAAGGGTCAGACGAAGCATGGAATACCTACGTCGCCAACCACTTGCCCACCGCTCAAGATGAAGAGGACCTGAAAGAAATTTTCAAGCAGCAATGGGTGGCTGAAAAGCCCATGACGGCTCGCCAAATCGCCTCAGGCATTGGTGCGAGTGCCTGAACAACGAGGTGATCGGCAATGATCCCTGTCGCCCTTTACGGCGTGAATGCTGAGATGTGCGAACGCTTCTTTGAGGAATTGCCCGGTCTGGTGACCGATGCGTATGAAGACCGTTCGTACATTGAATCGCTCTACGCCGTTCAAGCCGAACAGTCCATCGAACACATCAGCATCGCAGACCAATGGTCAAAGCGCACACCCTTTGCGTGGCCAGAGGACATCGTTAACGAGGTTGAGATGGTGATGCGAACGACAACCTACCCCGATGTTTCGTTGCTTGAACACTTGATGACCCTTGACGGCGTGGACGCTCAACGCATTTCAGAATGGATGCACTTTTCCACCAACCTCTTCCCCATCTATTCAGAAAAAGCATGCCATGCCCTTGAACAGATGGGCCTCGAAACACCGTACAAACCGAACGATATCGCCAGTTATGGCTTGTATGTCAACAGGATTGAAGGCCTCAAACTCCATGCCCCAGCCGCAGGACTTCCGGAAATTGGACTTCCACGTACCCGGATGCTGCAGTTGGGCTTGGAGCGATTTGAATGAACAATGTGGCCATTCACATCAAACTAACCATCGTTGCTGCCATTTGGGGATTTGGCTGGCCAGCAGGACGAATTGTCGCCACAGAACTCCCTCCCATTGGCTCTGCCTGGGTGCGGTACGTGATGGTGGTCATCATGTTCTTGGCTTACTTGAAATGGTCAAACCAATGGGTCTTGCCCTCCAAAACTCAATGGAAACAGGTGGCCTGGATCGGGTTGTTTTCGACCTTCGTCTACCAGGCGATGTTCATGTACGGCATGCGGTACACGGCGGCAGGTGACGCCTCCTTGATGATCACCTTCAATCCCCTGTTCACCGCCTTCCTCGCAGTGCTGCTCCTCGGAGAGCGGATGTCATGGAGGTTGTTTGGCGGGCTGGTGTTGGCCTTTGCTGGTGTGGCTGTGCTGTTCTTCGCCTCACCCAACACCGATATTCCGGAAATGGAGCGATGGATTGGAAACGCTTTCATCGCGGGAGCCGCCTTTGCTTGGGCAACGTCAACCATCATCATGAAGCGGGTGATGACCGATACACCGAACGACGCAAAAGCTCCGTTGAGCCCACTTCACCTCACCGTTTGGTCTTCCGTCATCGGCCTGCTGATTTTGACCCCATGGGCCGGCATTGAAGCCTTGGAAGCAACGTGGACCATGCCCAGCCTTGAGGCGTGGACCGGCATCATCTTCCTCGCCGTCTTCTCAACGGTCTTGGCCTATGTGTGGTTCGCTGATGGCATTCGCATCATCGGCGCTGGTCCCGCTGCGTTCTATGTCTACCTGGTTCCTCCTTTCGGCATCCTCGGAGGATGGCTCTTGTTGAACGAGCAACTCGGAACCTCCCTTGTGGTCGCTTTCGCCCTCATTGTTGGAGGCGTTCTTCTTGCTCAGTCCAAACAGAAGACCGCCGAGCAAGCATCATGAAGTGGAGCGTGCTCCAGTGACCATGACGATTCAACGGGTGGCGGTCATCGGCGCTGGAACCATGGGTGCCGGTATTGCGCAGGTGTGCGCTCAAGCGGGATGGAAAACCAACCTCTACGATGCGTTTCCCGAAGGGCTTGAACGTGGCATGGAACGCATCGAAGCGTTTTGGGAGAAAGGCATTGCCCGGGGAAAGACGACGAATGAACAGCGAGAAGAATGGTCGGCCATGCTCACCCCCGTCAGCGACCTTGCCGAGGCCGTAGGCGAGGCCGATCTGGTGATTGAAGCCGTGCCGGAAATACCCGAATTAAAGCACAGCATCTTTGCTCAACTCGACGAGTTTGCACCCCCTCACGCCGTGCTTGGGACCAACACGTCATCGCTTTCCATCGCCGATATTGCCGCTGTCACCAACCGTCCAGAGCAGGTGATTGGAATGCATTTCTTCAATCCGGTCCCCATCATGAAACTGCTTGAGGTGGTCCAGCACGATCGGACATCCCAGACCACCATCGCAACGGCGCAATCCGCCGGTGCCGCCATGGGCAAAACCTCGATTCTTGTCAAGGACATCCCCGGCTTTGCCACCAGCCGCCTCGGTGTCGTTCTCGGCAACGAAGCCATCCGTATGCTCGCCGATGGCGTCGCCAGCGCCAAGGACATCGACACAGCCATGGTTCTGGGATACAAACATCCGATGGGGCCGCTGGCGCTGACCGATCTGGTCGGTCTTGATGTTCGCCGAGACATCCTCCTCAACCTCCAACGTTCCTTCAACGACGATGCCTATGCACCTCATCCCTTGCTTGAACGTCTCGTCAGCGAAGGCCGACTCGGCAAGAAAACAGGAAAAGGAATCTACGACTGGTCGAGCGGGCAAGCCGAGGAAACCAGCCTCGAATAGGCGAAATTCGCCCCTATTGGTTTAATTGGTAGGGGGCAGTACACCAATCATGGACGGAACCGCACCAACCCCTTGGGGATCCATGACAAACAACACCGACGATTCTGAACCTGCTGCCTCGAAGGCGACCGCCGTTTCACAAAGCGATGTGATGGGGCCGAGCCCCGTGCTTCAGCAACAAATCACGCCAGAAATGGTTGCCCAAGGCTATCAGCCGGGCATGGGAGCCCAAACCGTGGTCGTGGGGGGTCAAGGAAAGGGACCAAAAGTCCCGATGATCGTTGCGGCTGTCCTCGTCGCCATCGGACTCATCGGCTTCGTTGTGGGTGCCGTTGTAGGAGCGTCCATCGAAGAGACCTTCAACAACCTCTCGACCGTGGATTACACCACCACCATTGGCAGCAGCGGAGAAGTGTCCTACACGGACGCCGACGGAATGGGCGAAGAGGGTTATTACCTTCTGATACCGGGAGACCCAAAAGCGGATGAGAACAAGGATGGCATCATTGACGCTTGCGAAGGAGTAAATTTCTTGATCATCGATGGTGATGGTGACGACGCCACGGAACGTGCTGCTCGTTTTTCCTGTTCCACCTCCACAACGGATGAAAACTCCAACGCAGGAGAACCTTACTGGGACATCAAAGACGCCATCGTGGTCGGAAGGATTTGCCATACCCTTGCCGATGACGAAGGAATAATCGAGCACCGTTGCGCTGAGGGTGAAGTGTTCACGGTTTCAAACGATGCGAACATCACCATGTCGATCGTTGATTTGGATGAAATGTATGAGCCCTTTGTTGAGGAAATTGTTGGTTCTGGAATCGTATCCATTGGTGCATTTGGCACTGGTTGTTGCTCAATTTGTGGTGGCGTGATCGCCCTCGTCGTTGGCCTCCTGCGAGTCGGTGGGGGCAAGCCAAATCAACAAGTGCAATTCCAAATCCAGTGATTCAATCAAAGGATGGATGGCGCTTTTCGAGGAAAGCAGCAACGCCTTCCTTGAACGCCTCGGTGGTTCCTGCGGCTTCGATGAGCGTTCGCTCATGGTCAAGATGCGTTGAGAAATCGTTGTCCGTTTGGACGTGCAAAAGATGCTTGGTCGCTTCCTTGGTGTGAGGTCCCCACGATGACCAAGCGGTGGCCAACCCAGTGGCTGTTTCCATTAGCGATTCCGGCTCTACCAAGACATCAATCGCCCCGTATTCATGGGCTTCTCGGCCTGACCAAATTTCGTTGTTCATGAAAAAACGGCGAGCACGTTGCTCACCCACCAACCGTGGAAGCAGCCACGTGGTACCCCCATCGGGAGAAAGTCCCATTCCAGCATACGACGCTGCCATGCGGGCATCGGATGTACCGACACGAGCGTCACAGGCCAAAGCCAAACCCAAGCCGCCGCCGGCTGAAACCCCATTGAGGGCGGCGACCACGATGGTGGAAGAGGTGCGAATGCGTTGCAAAAGTGGATGAAGAACACCCGTCAAGGTTCGAATCAATTCCGGTGCCGTACCGTTGTCAATGGCCTCTTGGAAGGCGTTGATGTCAGCACCTGCCGAAAAGAAGCGCCCATCACCGGTGAGCACGATGGCCTTGGTTTGTGCATCCTTGAGGCCCCCATCAATGGCTTCTGCGATGGTGGGAAGAAAGGCCGTGGAAAAGGATTGAGTGGAGGCTTGGCCTGCCATCTTGATGGTGCGAATGGAACCTTGTTGATCGATTTCAATGGCCATCCTACCACCTCACAACTTCACGTTCACATTCTTGACCTTGGTGTAGAACCGTAGGGCATCTTGGCTTTGCTCAACACCGATTCCAGAATGCTTCCAGCCGGTGAAGGCCGTCTGAGGGAAGGTGATGGGGTATTCGTTGATGGAAACCATACCGCACTCCAAATCCCGTGCAAAGCAGTGGGCTCGACTGAGGTTGTTTGTCCACACTCCATTGAGCAATCCAAAGGGCGTATCGTTGGCCAATTCCAGCGCCTCTTCATCCGATGAGAAGGAGGTGACCGCGAGAACCGGACCAAACAATTCGTCTTGGAAAAGAAGGTGGGAGCGGTCAACACCGGTCACGACGGTGGCCTCCATGAAAGCTCCATCCCGGTCAAGCGCCTTACCACCGAGCACCAACGACCCGCCCTCTGCGAGTCCGGTTTCCAGCTTTTCAAGCACTTCAGCACGGTGGCGTTCATGGACCAAACTGCCCATGCGAACCCCTTCTTCCATGCCTGGACCCACGGGCCATTTCGAGACTTCAGCGCATACCGCCTCTACCAATTCATCGTGAACGTCTTCGTGAACCAACAAGCGAGAACCAGCCCAGCACATTTGCCCTGCATTCATGAAAATTCCAAAACAGATGGCTTTTGCTGCATAGCGAAGGTTGGCATCGGGGAACACGATGTTGGCTCCTTTTCCTCCAAGCTCAAGGGTGACTGGAGTCAGTTGTTCACTGGCTTTGGCCATCACGGTTTTTCCAGTTGGAACACCACCGGTCAACACCACACCATCAACGCCGTGGTGTCCAGCCAGTGCATCTCCTGCGAGGGCACCGGAGCCGGTCAACACCTGGAGCACACCGCTGGGTAGGCCTGTTTCAGCCTCATCGATGGCTTTGGCCCATGCCAAAAGGGAGACTGGCGTCCAGGAAGCGGGTTTAGCGATGACCGTGCATCCGGCGGCGAGGGCAGGAGCGATGGAACGAAGAGCGAGTTGAAGCGGGAAGTTCCACGGAACGATGTGAGCGGTAACCCCCAACGGTTGACGCAAGGTGTAATTGAGGCGGGACCCGGGTACTGGAATGGTGCTGCCCTCTATTTTGTCGGTGAGGCCGGCGAAGTATTCCAACGTCCATGCTCCATAACGAATTTCGGAGAGCGCCTCTCGAAAGGTCTTCCCGTTGTTGGACGATTCCACCACGGCCAATTCCTTGGCTTTGGCGTAGGTGATGGCAGCCATCTTGTTGAGAATGCGACCACGTTGTGCGGGGTCCATGGACTTCCAGTCAGCGTTGTTGAGCGCTGCTCGAGAGGCCTCAACACAGCGGTTTACGTCCCCTGCGGTTGCTTTTGGAACCGTAGCCATGACCTCACCCGTTGCAGGGTTCAGAACGTCGCTGGTATCTCCGTTCTCAGCGGCGCACCATTCTCCACCAATCCACATCTGTTCTTCAGCCATGATTCTTCCAAGCCAAGACGCTTCAAAGGGGCATCGGTGGAATTTCTTGAGCGAAAATTTGCGGTGAGCGCATTGAACACGACAGAAGCCTCATGTGCTCGTGCGGCTTGCTTCCGTTCATGACCCGGAACGTAGGGATGGCCCAGCGTACGGCACAAGCCATCTCAACGCGGCCACCGCGCCTGCTCATCATCGCAGGAGCGACCGGGGTTGGCAAATCCACGGCCGCCGTTGGCTTGGCTCAGCGAGCCGGATTCACCCGTGTCATGTCCACCGATGCCATTCGCGAAATCATGCGTGTTTCGGACCACGAACACCAGCATGAAGCCCTGCATCGTTCCTCCTTTTCCCGAGGGAGCAGCGGTGAGCCCGTGCTTGACTGGAACGAAACGTGTTTGGCCGTTGAGGCCGGGGTCACGGCAACCTTGGAGCGAGCCCGGCGGGAAGGAATTGACCTCCTGATCGAAGGCGTCCATATCGTCCCAAACGCACGGCTGCTCAAAGCCTGGGAAGATGCGGGCGGTGTGGCGTTGGGCGTGGTGATGGTGGTTGATGAGGAACGAGCGCACCAAGCCATGCTAAAATCGCGCGATGCTCACTCGTACCGACGTTCCGATCGGTATTTGGCCAGCTTTTCTCGCATTCGGGCCATTCAAGCAGGGTTGATTGAACGTGCAAAAATTGCCAACTGGCCGATGGTTGACCCCACCCGTGTCGAGAACGATGTGGAACGAATCTTCACGCTCTTGAACCGCGCATTGGATGCCCATCACGAGGATTGAACATCCAGCGTGAACACAACGTCGTAGTTCAGCATGGCCTCGCCATCCGAAACGCCCAATTCGGCACTAACCTCGATGGTCGTGGCGTCAACTTCAGTCAAGACCATGTTGGTCAACTTAATTTCTACACCACGAAGTTCACCGTGGTGGAGGAAATCATCGTGCACGGTGTCAAAGCCCAATTCAGCGGCTTCCAACGGTTCCAGACCGCCGTCCATCCACAACTCCATTCGTGCTTGGGTCAGCGGTTGAATTGATTCAAGAACTTGTTCGGTCGTATCGATGACATCGTCCGAAGCAGGGTCGTGAGGAAGCGTGAGGCCAGCGACTTTGACGCCGAAAATAGCCATGGAGAGGAGGGACATGAGCAAAACCACGCCCGTCGCCAACAACATTTGACCCGTCTGAGCGTCACGAAGGGAGGTCGAACGCATCATGCACCACCTCCACGGGCCCAAACATCGAGCGTAACCGTCCAAACATACGGTCCAATGACGACGAGATGATGGACGGCAACGGTTCCGCCCGATGGGGTTCCGACCGTGCCATGTGGGGTGGCGACGGAGCTGTCCTTCGCCAGCCAGCAGTTGGCTTCCTTTCCTGGAGCGACGGCTGACTGGAGAAGTTCACACGCCCCCTCTCGGTCGTCGCTTGCCAGCAATTCCTCAAGGCGGTTCTCGCCTTCAATTTCGGCTTCCAGCCCAAGGCCGTAGCGAATGGCATCGTCTGCAGCCATCTCAAGAGAAGAATCAAGAGCGACGGAAGCTGAGTCTGGAACGTGAACCCGAATCAAAAACGTGGCCGACATAAAGAACAGCCAAAACAGCGTCAGCATTTCCAATATGTGGATTTGCGCCTCTTCGTCTTGACGCATGACGTCAACCTCCAAAGTAAAGCGGGGAAGGGACGAAGGTTCCGGAGGAAGGATTGAGCCCCGGTACTTCGGTGATGCCAATCAAATCAGGAGAGAAAGCGACGAGGTTGAAGATCACCAGTGCAACGACGATCATCATCCCCGAATGCTTGAATCCCGTGGAGAAACGACCCGTCGCCATCAAACCGGCCATGGAACCGTTCCCAAGGGCTTGCATTGTGACCCCATAGTAGAAAATCGTCAGGAAAAATAGAGGATCAATGTTTCGAATGGTCATGTTTCCAATGGTTTGACCACCGCTATCACCGCCGTCTTCACCACCCGAATTTGAACCGGCAATGGCAGGAATAAACACCTTGGCCAGAACGACAATGACGCCCAAGAAAACGAAGTATGAGGTCCAAATAACCGCGATGTAGGAGCCAATGGCGCGTTTGCGTTCACCCTCAAGGAACTTCAATTCACGGGAGTCGTTCGCTGCGGTCACCAAAATGTCTGAGATTTTTCCACCGGCCCGGTCTGCTTCCGCAATCAGCGTGATGGCACGACGGACGAGGGGCGTACCGACACGTTCGGCAAACTGACCAATGACGTCAGAGAATTTAACGCCCCAACTCAATTGGTCGGACATTTTCTTGACTTCGTCATTGAGTGCACCGTACTCCGATGTCGCCAATGTTTGAACGGCGACGGTCATTGAAAGACCACCTTTCCAGTATTCTGCAAGGTCCCGAAGGAAATCGGGGAACTTTTCCTCGACTTCGTTCTTGGCGTTCTCGACCTTCTCCCAGTAATAGGAGGCGGGATAGATGAAGAAAAAGAACGTCAATCCGAAGAAATTCAAGAAAATTGTGGGGTGCACTTTCAGGGGCCCGGCTTCAAGGGCCGGGCCAAGCCAAAGTGACTTGTTGTTCATGTTGGTTGGAATGCCGTCTTGATAGTGCACGGTCATGTCGAAAGCGACGGTTTGGAGGAATTGTCCTTCCTGGGATGAAATGAACACCACTTCGTACCGAGTGTCCGGAGCGATGGTGGTCATGTACAATTGTTGCGAACCGGTGTTCGCCGTTTCGTTTTCGTACTCAAGAATGTCTCCTGAAGACGAACGAATGGCCACGGTATAATCGTAATCACCCGAGGCATCAACCGTGTAATTGAGCCAAAGTGGTTGGAGAACAGCTGTACCTCCCGTGGCCGATTCGGGTACACCGGGAACATCGAAGTTTTTGCCTCGTTTGGTCACCATCGTCCATTCTTCATCCTCCCACGTGATGCGGTCGGGCCGATCTTGGAGAATGGCGCACGTCTGGTTGGCTGTATAACTCGGCTTCTGGTTGGTTTGGAAGTATTCACCGGTTGGATTGCCAAGTTCGTCTTGTGCGGTTGCGCCACAATACAAATTGGTAAACATCGGTTCGCCGTTGGCCGTTGGAACAAACCCCGAGTTGGAGATCCAGAACAGACCGCTGCTCAGTCCGAGAATGATGGAAAAAAAGAGGATGATGTAGAGCCTCGTCAGCGTTGTGTCGTCCTTAGGCAGGTCAAGATTGACAACGATTTTCTCTTTTTTACGCGCCATTGAACCTCACCCCCTACATCTCTTGCTCCTTGCTGCTCGTCCACACCAGAATGGCGTAGGCGATGTGAATCATTGGGATGAAGCCCAAAACGATGCCATAGAGCATGCCTTCACTCATCTGAGCACCCGAACCTGAAACCCAGAACATAATGACCAACATGACGATCAAAAACAGAGGCATAGCGACGGCGACCACAATGTACGACTCGGCCAAAAGGGCAATTGATTCAAGGAATTGGCCAAGGCGCGTTCGATTTTCACGCATGTAGTGCTCGGCACGGTTCAAGAAGAAGAGTTTGAGTTGGCCACCTGCGGTAAGGGTTCCGACCATTCCTTGGAAAAATTCGGTCAGCCAAACCGAAGCGGCCCGGTCAACGCTCATTTTCATCGCCGTGATCAAGTCGTATCCAAGGAGCGTGACGTCGCGGTAAATCATGGCTGCATCGTCAGCAACGTCCCCGTAGATGTCTTTGTTCATGGCAAGTGAACGGAAAATCTTCGACGGAGTGGCGTTGGCGGCTGACATGGCAGCGGTGTAGGAAGCAGCGTAAGGGAGGTACTTCTCGATCATGTCTCCACGTCGAGTCGCTTCTCGAGCAGCGCCACCCTTGTTGTAGCGGAAGGCAGCGAAAGGGATCACAAGACCGCCAAGGGCGACGATGAGGACCTTCAACGCTGGCGGGAAAACTTGGAGAGCGTATTCTGGGCAGCCATTTCCGGGAAGAGCTGGATTCACCAAATCGGGGTTCCAATACTCCCATTCAAAACATGGATTGGCGGTAGCTGAATCTTGTATGCTCTCGTAGAAGGCGATGACACCGATGTCGGGGATGAAAAAGACAGCAACGAAGGCCCAAGACATCAGCGTGATGGCGATGGATGTCACGATGACGGTGGAGAGGTACACTTCGGGCATCATGCCCATGGAACCTTTGACGAGGTTCGCTGAGAGCTCTTTGTCAGCTCGAGCACGCTTTTTGACAAAGGGCCCAAGGAGCCGATTGCAGATGCGTTGCCATGCTGTCAAGTCCATGCTATCACCGTGCCTGGTTGCGCCGCCTCACTTCAACCCGTCCACGCGAGCCATAATTTCGTTGGGTCGGACGTAATACTCTGTAACGATTTGAGAAACTTGGTCTGCCTTGCGGATGTCGTTCAACACCATCCATTCCAAAATACGCTTGCGTGTTCTCAATTCACGGCGCATTTCTTCCTGGCTGTAGTTGATTTTGACCATGATTTTCTCAAGGACATACGACTTTCCACTGAAAACGAAATCGTCGTTGGTGACGTCCCATCGGAACACTTCGTTGGTGATGACTTCCATTGAGTTCGGGTCGATACCAACAATTTCCACCACTTGCTTTGTTCGACGCACACGGCGGCCGTTGATACGGGTTTGAATCTGAATGGAACAGGCTTCAAGAGCGGGCAAAAGCACACGGGGGATGTCGATCGGTTTGTTCTCCAATCGGTGAACAAGGGAGGGGACTGAGTCGGCGTGGACCGTTGAGTAAGCGCAGTGCCCCGTGGCCATGGCTTGGAACAAAACATAGGCCTCTGCACCACGAATTTCACCCACAATGATGTATTCGGGCCGCTCACGTAACGCTGCTTTCAGCAATTCGAACTCACCGATTACACCGTCGTCGTTCTCACCACCAAACCCTTGCCGAGTCAACCCCGGGACCCAGTTGGGTTGCGGAATGTTGACTTCACGGGTGGATTCAATGGAGACAATTTTCATCTGCCATGGAATGAAAATGCACATGGCGTTCAGAGTGGTTGTTTTTCCGGAAGCCGTACCGCCCACGAAGAGCATCGGGACTTCGTTTTGGAACGCAATCCAAAGGTAAGCCACCATCAATGAGGACATGGTTCGGAACGCCACAATGTCAGCCGGCGAGAACGGGTCGTCCTTGAACCGTCGAATACAGAAGGCAGAACCGCGAGTTGAAATCTCGTGCCCCAATTTCATGACGATACGGGAACCATCCATCAGCGTCGCGTCGAGCAACGGCTCAGCCACGGAAATGTGCTTACCACAGCGTTGAGCGAGTTTGATAACATAGGATTCGAGTTCCTCGTCGGTCTCCCAAACGCAAGTCGTCTCCACCGATTCGAACTTGCGGTGGTAGGCAAAAATTGGGACGTTGGTTCCGTCGAGGGAAACGTCCTCAACGTTGACGTCGTTCATCAAAACGTCCATTTTACCGTAGCCGATAAGGTCCCTTCGAAGATAATAGAAGAGTTTGGACTTGGATTTTTTGTTGATTTTCATGCTGTAGGATTTGATGACCTTGTCCATGGCCGTTCGGACATAAGCTTCTGGATTGGAATCAATTTCTTCGATGTTTGCGGTCAACGACCGGATGAAAATATCCATGATTTCATCGCGTTGTTCCTGTTCTTTCTTGGTCAACGGTGGTTCGATGATTTGGTAGATGATGTTCAGCGTTTGCTTGTCGCGAACGATGCGGGCAAAGGCATGCGGAGGCATGACTGGGTACTTGTCCAGTTCATCGTATTGCGCTCGTTGTCGGGCTCGCTGCCTTCCGCCGCCACCGCCTTTTTTTCTTGCCATGGTCACCAACGCCCTCGATTGCATTCTGCAACAACACCTCCCCGACTATAACACTTGGGTGGAAATCGCTCGCAAAACGCTCTGCTGTGGCGAATTCCGTTCGTTCGAGTGAACGGGTTCAAACGGCAAGAATTTCCTCAAGCCAACCCTTGCATCTGGCTTGGAATTTCTCCAAGTTCACGTCGTTTTGGAGAACATCATCGGCCTCGGCGATCAAGCGGTCAAGTCCCCAGCCTCGCTCTCGTTCGTTTCGCGTTTCAAATGCTGCACGATCGCCATCTTCCGACCGGCCACGATGGAGGATTCGCTGGAACCGAAGTTCGCTCTCAGCCTCAATCGCCACGGTGCGGTAAGTTTCTCCCCAACGCGCTGAAAAAACGGCATCCTCTGCTGTTCCCCGTAGCCCTTCAATGAGCACCAGGGGGTGGTCGGTGAGGAGTTCATCGACTCGGTCACACAAGCGTACGGCTAAGACGTCTTCACCGTGCTCTGCACGCAGCGAGGCAGCCACTTGACCAAACACATGAGGCGCTTCCACCAATCCTTGGGAGCGCACTTCCGCACGGACCATGTCACCCATGGAAACGATAGGGACGCCCGATTGCGCAAGAACAGCAGCAAACTCACCTTTGCCAGAGCCGGGCATTCCGCAGACTGCCACCACTTGAGCCATGAACGAACCTCCGTCGCCGCCGCTCAAGAACATACCCCCCTTATCGGAGCAGATGTTCAGTTTGAGAACTCGGACCGGCCCCAGCGGTTGTCCATCAATTTCCAAAGCAAGGCGGAAGCAAAAATCAAGCCGATGGAAATGGCGATCATCCCCATGTAGCCCTGCTGGACCATGGATTCGTCGTACATTTGTGCGGTGGCCGCCAAACCGTCTTGGCTGGCCCGCTCCCACCAGTTGCCGTACAGGCTGACATCGCCTTGAGTGAACGAAAGAAGGAATAGCCCAAGCAAAGGAAGGACGGTCCCAATCCAAAACCAAATCATGATGGAGGCATCAAAAATTGCTTTGTTTGGCCGCAGTCCCATCAAGAAGGCGGTGAGGGCCACGATGTACACCGAATTGGCAAACATCACGATGATGCTGGTTGGAAGCGAGGCCCACTCATCGAGTCGCCACGCCATTAACACGATGAAAATGAGGGAAATCCATGAGGTGGCAAGGAAATACACCACCACTTTGGCTCGAATGAGGTCCGGAACTTTTAGAGGAAGTCCATTCATGAAATCGGGCGAATCCAGGATGGTCAACCACGAATAGAAATTGAAACCAAAGAATCCCAAAAACGGGGCATAGGAAAGGAGGTTGATGGGGATGGGCGCGTCTGCAAAGTCCACGAGCCAAGCCATGCCCAACAGCACCAGGAGCGGTATGGCATAGGAAACGGTCATCTTTTTGATGGCCCCTGATCGAAAGAGGTCCACGAATTCTTTTGCCACAATGAGACGAATGTGCCCCCGGCCAAGGAAACCCAGACGGGCATGAACCGGAGCCAGAAGGTCGCCGCGTTCGACCACGCTCACGTCAAAGTCATCGAGGATCAGCAGCGACGACACCAATCCGAGGCCCAACGAGAGGACCAATCCGAGAAGAATAGCGAGACCGCTTTGGCTTGATTGAGCAGCAAGGCCCCACAAGAGCATGTCGGCTGGAAGGAAGCCGACGCCAACGGCCACCCCGACGGCGACGATGAGCAGGGGGCCCACCACGGTGAACGGACGGCCTCGCAGCCAAAGCGAGGAGGCGAGGAAAGAGAGAGCCAACCCTTGTCCGAGGGTGGTGGCCATGGCCAACCAAGTCCAAGGAAGTGAGCTCCAAAGAAGGGGTGTGCGAATGCCAGCCACGCCGTCGAGGAGAATGCCCAACGCCATGCCGGCGATGATAGGGGTGAGTATGAGAAGAACATAGAACAGCAAGTCCTTGACGAAGTAGGCGAAATGCGCCATGGAGTTGGGGAGTGGTTGGAGAGCAGGGGCGGCGAGAAGGAAATTCTTGGTGCCCGTGCGTCGGACGATGGCATCGCGACCCATGAAGGCAAAGGTCCCCATTCCAAGCGAGAACATGAACATCGGCAGGTGGAGCGCAAATCGCAATTCTTGCCAGGTGAAGGTCTTCGAATCCAAGTCCGAGGATTGAGCCGTTGAATCGCCCACCAAGAACTGCAAACCGATGGTTGAGATGGCAGTGACCAATGTCAAGAGAAGGGGGAAGAGAACCATCTGTCGTTTCTTGGCGAATTCAACGCTCTTTCTGGCTTCCTCAAGAAACATGACCCTGAAGGTGGCCGAAAACGAGGACCATCCACGAAGCGGTTCGCTGAGAACAGCACCGTGGGATGAGGTCCCGAGGGAGCCAGATTTGCTGAGATCTTCCTCCGTCCATGAACGCGATTCGATGAAGGTGCCTGACACGTTCATTCCTCCGAATCGTCACTGGCCCCTTCATCGCTGGACCGTTCGACGTCATCGATGGAGCGCCCAACCAAACGGATGAACACGTCTTCCAACGTTTCGTCCTCAGATTGTTTCAATCCTTTCACGGTGCCGGCTGCCAAGACCTTCCCGTCGTTGATGATGGCCATGCGATTGCACATGCGTTCGGCCATCTCCAAAACGTGAGAGCAGAGGAAAATTGTCCCGCCCTCAGCGACATGGTCCAACAACCATACACGGCATTTCCGTTGGTAGATGGGGTCGAGGTTTGCGAACGGCTCGTCGAGGAAGAGCAGTTTTGGTTTGTGAATGAAGGCGCTCGCAAGCATGACCTTTTGACGCTGACCTTTGGAGAGGTCCTTGCACATGGTGTCTCGTTTTTCTTGGAGGCCAAACCATTCCAGCCAATGCTCAACTTTCGCCTTCATGTCATCGACACCACGCAAACGGGCGACGAATTCCAAGAACTCAGCCGGCGTAAGGAAGGAGGGCGGGGATTCGGATTCCGGTACAATGCCAATGTTGGCCTTGACTTTTTGCGGGTCGTGAACAGCGTCCACTCCCAGCACCTCAATGCGTCCTTTGCTGGGGCGGAGTTGCCCGGTCAAGAGTTTGATGAACGTCGATTTTCCGGCTCCGTTGGGCCCGAAGACGCCAAAGAATTCACCTGCGTGAACCTCGACGTTGAGTGGATGAAGGGCGATGAAATCACCGTATTTTTTCGCCATGTCAACGGCGCTGACCATCGGTTCGTTGCCCTCAGCCATATTCCGTTGATTCCGTTTCCAATTATCATACCTTGGTTTGTGTTCATTGAAGGCTGGCGATGACATCAAGAAGAGGTGGGCCCTCAGTGGTGCCATGAACCCCCCACAAAGTGAGGTCATGAAGCTTGAACTGCATCCGATCAGCGAGGAGGATGACCTGGGTCACATCGCTTGCATGACCATTGACCGGCCGGACAAGTTGAATGCCTTGAATGCTGACGTGATGGCCTCCCTCAAAGCCGTCTGTGCTTGGATGGAAGAAGCGGATGATGTGCGCGTGCTGGTCGTGTCCGGCGCCCCACCCAACGCCCCACCCGAAGGCAAGCGAGCCAAACCTCATGCCTTTGTGGCAGGGGCGGACATCACCGAATTTGCCGGTGCGGGAAGCGAAGTGATTCGAAAGCGGTTTACCGATAACGCCGTTGAAGCACTCTGGAACCTCAGCAAACCCACCATCGCCATGGTCGACGGGTTTGCGCTCGGTGGAGGGTGTGAAGTCGCCTGTTCGTGCGACATTCGGGTGGCGAGCGACCGCTCTACATTCGGCACGCCTGAGATTAACTTGGGCCTCATTCCAGGATACGGCGCCACACAACGATTGGAACGCTTGGTGGGCTACGGCAAAGCCCACGAGATGATCATGACCGGTGATATGGTCTCGGCTGAAGAAGCCCATCGCATCGGCTTGGTCAACCATGTCGTAGCCCCGGAAGAATTGGAATCGACCGTGATGGCCATGGCACGGCGCATCGGTAGCAAGTCATCCCACGCCCTGCGAGTCGGTAAACAAACCGTGCGTGCAGCTTTGGACGAGGGGTTGACCGATGGCGTCGCCATCGAAGCGGAAGCCTTCGCCATGTTGTTCGACAGCGAAGACAAGGAAATTGGTGTTCAAGCCTTCATGAACCGCGAACAAGCGGCGTGGAAGCACCGCTGATGGCCGCACCGAA
>MDSY01150687.1_pt1 | contig 19980 bp, 12 predicted proteins | sample 811131 | NCBI WGS metagenome assembly MDSY01 (sample SAMN05326643, study PRJNA326480) | marine metagenome | isolation source: seawater | place: Atlantic Ocean: South West | collected 2010
GCAATGTTTGCGTCATCCGTATCAGCTTCGCCCGGGTCTTGAAGCAAATCTTCTGATTCACCATTGTCGAGAGGATTTAATCCGTGATCGACTTCCCAGCCATCACTCATTCCATCCTTGTCCGTGTCCGGATCGTCAGGGTCGGTACCGTACTGAGTGTTTTCTAAGACGTCTGAAAGACCGTCACCGTCCGTATCGATGGCGATTCCCAAGGAGGTTCCACCTCCAATCAAATCATCATCTGCTGCACTCTCGAAACCACCCAAGCCTTCACTGGTTTGGAAGTAGCCAGAAAGACCAACAAAAATGGAACCAAAAATGAGGGTCGAAACAATAGCAGCATAGGCCATTTGGTTGTGATTTAGCGACATAAAGAACACCGTGCACATCTGTGCAAGTTTCCCGACTCCATGCGGTGGTTATAGTCCTTAACCATAGATGGGCAGAATTTAGGGGGGGAAAGAGTGTCAACCGTTGCACTCAACCTTAGTTGTAAGCGAGCCTTGAATCGACCTCAAGCACCCATTCTTGGTCGTTAGGGGTGAGCATGAATTTAGAAGACTTCCCATGCCCTCTCTCCCACATTGCAACCAGCCAGCCAGTGAGAAAGGGGAAAGTGGGACCCGAAGCCAGTCTGAAACGTACACCGTGTTCAGAATCGAGGTTTGAGATTTCCACTGGCTCGCCCCATCCAAACGGAGCCAAGTAATGCTCGATGAGCGATCTCCAACTCGATATATTTTCGATGTAAATTGGTCGTTCGCCCCGGTTCACCAATGAAGACATTGAAGCAACAACCATCAAAAAAACAGACCGTTCTCCTTCATTGAATCCTGAAGTGCTCCATGCAGATTTACGTTCTTGAGAAACTGCATTTGGATAAGCCTTACAGGAAGAAAATAATCGACTGAAGGCATCAACTGGGAACATGCAGACGCTTTCACCGTTGTTCAAAAGGCCATCATCGCCTGCCACGAGATCATCCAAAACACCAGGAGGTTCGAATCCAAGCCCCATCTCAGCCGACCACGGAAGTCGGGGGGGAACGGGGGCGTGAGGCAAAGTGGTGGAGTCAGATTGAATCTCAAAGCGCACGGTGTTAGTGGAGATTTGGTGCCATTCTAATTTTTGCCGTTTGTCCAACAGGAGTTCATTCGTAGCCAGGGCTAATCCGGCAAGCATTGGAGCATACATCATCGATTGTGCGGTTTGATTTTTCAAATCGAAATGCCCCCAACCGTACACACTCCAACGGTCTTCAATGCACCTTTGTTGACGTGTAGCCTTTCGAAACCAACCGGTTGGAAGAATACCATCAGTGCGCAACAAAAACTCCTCTTGATCTGCACAAGCGTTCATGAGTTTCCTTCCCAATGGTGTTTGGCATTGATCTTCAAAGGAGTGCCACCAAGCATAGAGGTCTGAAGTCGACCAAAGCACCCAATTCCGGCCGTTTCTATCGATGATGCAACCGTTTGAAATCTTGAACTCTTCTCGTAACTTAGAGCGAACACGAAGTGACATCAATGCTGCCGAATCAGTGGACGAATCCATTGAACTCACTCATAGGGGGTATCCGCTTTGTTCGTCCTCATTGAAACAGTAACGAATAATTTGGTGATTCGCTTTGAGAAGTTTCACATCGTTCTTGACCGTTGCCGGATCTTCACCATGAATCAGCACACGTGCGTACAATCGAGCAACTTCTTCCATCTCATCATGCCCCATTCCTACTCGTGTGAGCTCTTGAACACCCAAACGCAGACCTGAAGGCGTTAGGGCCTTTGTATCGCCAGGCAACATGTTCATGTTGGTCACAATTCCAGCATCCTCTAGCAACTGAGCAGCCTTTGCACCAGCGCCTGAGTCCTTAGAACCATGTCGTGTGAGCACTTGATGTGAAGCGGTGTAACCGCGGCTTTCAGCGAGCACATCAAACCCTTCAGCAGCCAGTGAGGATGCGAAATGCTTAGCATTTGATACTGTATCTTTGGCGTAGGCCTCTCCGTATTCCTCGAATTCTGCCAAAGCAATCACCTTGCCCGCAACGTGATGCAGGTGATACGAAGAACAAACACCAGGGAAGATCGCATTGTTCAATCGCTTTTGGAAGGCTGGATCTTCGCTGTTCGAAAGCAGGAACCCACCTTGAGGACCGGGGAAGGTCTTGTGAGAGGAGCCTGTGATTACATCCGCTCCTTCTCGGAGTGGATCTTGGAACGCACCACCAGCAATCAGACCGAGCACGTGAGCACCATCGTACATCACCTTAGCACCCACTTCATGAGCGGCATCCGCAATTTCTTTCAGAGGCGTGGGGAACAGAAATACCGACTGACCGATCAATGCAACTTTAGGTTCCACTGAGCGGATTAAGGCGCACGCGCCATCGACGTCTGGTTCCATACGCTCTTCGTTCCAAGGGTAAGTTGAGAGGTTCAGATCACGCAAGCCTACAGCGCCCATACGGGCGTGAGAGATATGGCCTCCATCAGCCGTAGAAACTGCGGTGATGCCGTCTCCTGGTTTGGCCAAAGCCTTGAGGGCTGCAATGTTCGAAACTGTACCTGATGTCGATTGAATGTTCGCAAACGGAGCATTGAACACAGACTGAGCCAATTCGATACCTATGCTCTCGATGGTGTCGAAATCACCACACCCTTGGTAGTATCGTTTGCCCGGCAATCCCTCAGCGTACCGTCCATGTAAATCACTGGCTACGATTTTTTGAACCATAGGCGATATGATGTTTTCTGAGGCGATCATCCCCAATCCATTTCGATAAAGAGTTCCACTGTCGGCTGCCGCCTTCATGACGGTTTGTGCCTTCATCAATGTGGAGTTGTCAGGTGCCCATGCGCCACGTCTGTTGCTCATGATTCCTCGATGTAGGCCCGGTCTTTGAACTCATTGCTGAGCAGGTAGGGCGATTCTCAACTGAAGTCGATGCTGTCGTCGGAGTTCGATGTTTGGCCCGGACGGACATTAGGGCCGGTTGCCTTTGAACCGACCACAACGTTTGATGGAGAGCGACGAGGTTGAACACGTTCGGAAACACGGGTATTCGTCGGGATTTCACGTCGATCTAAATCCATACTTGCCACGGGCCTTGCGGAAGAGGAATCAGGCCCACCAGACTTGCCAGAGGGTCTCCCTTTTTTGGCGGTCAGATTTTTCTGACGGCCACGGTATGCAGGTTGACCGATCAGACGCTCCAAAGCTGGTATTTCGGCACCATCTTCCTTCGGACGCTTGAGCCACCAACCACCACCAAGGGGCTGCAGCCGAGGTGGACGTGATTTAGAAATCGATTTTGATTGTCGCTTCAGCCTTGCCTTGACCGCTTTGTCGGAATCCCGTGGAAGCCGGACGTTGAGCCAACCTGGCAAACCAAGATCCAACACAACGCCGTTGATGGTCACCAACATGCCCGACAAGAGCATGTGTGTACCAACAGGAATGTTGCTCCGTTCAGGATTCACCTTGAAGCGTTTCATGCGTCGAGCATAAGCCACCATGGCTTTCTGGTCTCGATGTCGAATCACTCGTCGTTGTTGTCGCGAAAACCTTCGAACTGCGACATGCATGAAAATGAGGGTGATAAAAATCAAGATTCCAGCCATCTGACCTTGTTCACCATAGGCGAGAATGGACAACACAACCCAGAGTGGACCGAGTACAAGATAATTGAAGGCGATGTTGAGCCACCCAAAGGAGAATCGTGGAGGCATACCTCTGCGGGTTGCTTCGTGGGCGGTGATCAAGACATTGGCGCTGATGGCTTCGTCCATCCCGCCGCGTACGACCAGACCTGCTACTGCATTTACTGGTGCTTCATTGATCCATTGTTTGACCTTCTTTCCATCGCCCACGGCGAGTGCAACTTCCATTTCTTCTTCATCGACTGTTTGGCCCAAAATGGCAGCAAGTGCTAACACTCGAGGATCCTTGCCATCGCTGATTTTTAATTCCGATAGAACAGAGCGAGCGCTGTGCCAGTCCCCTTTGTCCACAAGACAAAGCGCCGCAGCCAATCTAGGGCGAACGCCAAGTGGGTCAGCCCGAACGAGTTGAAGAGACAACTCAAGGGCCTCATCATGGCGTCGCTGGGCCCGCATTAAGCTGACCATGGAAAGTTGCGCCACGCGAGTGAGACGGTCATTGTGTATGGATTGTTCATTCGGCGATGGTTGCCATCCTCGTAACATGCGCATGAGGGTTTGTAGATGATCAATGCATGAGTTGTTTTCCCAATCCCAAAAGTCGTCTTCTTCAACTGAACCTTGCCACGGGTCGAGCCACTCGCACACGAACGCAAGAAGTTCAGGCTCGTCATATCCTTCTGGTTGTTGAAGTCCATGCAATGCTTCCCTTGCGGCATCTAAACGACGTGAGGCCATCTGACCTGCAGCGATGATCATTCTACAAATATCGTCATTCCCACCGGATTGAGCGAGCACTTTCTTTGCCTCCTCTATCGCTCGAGGCCAGAGGCCACGGATGGCCATTTCCCACATCAAAGCGCGTGCTTTTTCGTGGCGAATGAGAGAAGGATCTCCTTCAATCGACCGGCGTTGAAATGCGATGAGCGAATCGAGATCTTCTGAGATTGCGGCCTCTTCAACGAGTTTTCTCATCCAATCTCCTTGCTCGAATTTCACAGCACCGTCCCTTCGCTCATCTGGATTGAGATCAAAACGGAGGGTTCGAAGAGCACGGAATCTGAAAATGGAGAGTGCCCAAGTAAACAAAAACACAGCTTGTCCTAAGGCAATGAACATCCAAGTTGCTTCCAGGCGAGCACGTTCGTCAAATCCGAACCTATCGGCCTCGAGCACTTCTGTTAGAGGCATCAGTGCTCCAAATTCTTTGTAACAAACTAAGATCAAAAGCAGAACGGTATAGCCTGAAAAGCCAGCAAATGCGAAAGTCAATTGTCGAGACTGCGCTTCAACTTCCGTCCGTATCTCCCTCGGTGTATCGAGTGTCACACCAAATAACCCACCAAAAGACTGCCCCCCAAGAACCAAGTTTCTTGTAAGTTCAAAGATGAACGCTAAACCGACAATGGCGATGTTCAACGAGAGGTAAAGTGACAAAAATTGTGGCAACTCTTTGATAAATTGCCATTCGAAGAGGATCTGTGCGATTAAGTCGACACGCTCGAAGACCATATATCCAAGAACACCACCGTAATTAAGAATTAAAAACGCCTTTTCTTCAGGCACATCATTGAACAGAATGTGGTACACTGTGATGATTCCATTAAGTGCCGTAACTGGCATTGTGAGCAAGAAAAGCACCAGAATGAGGGAGAACACTCGATTAAGGAATCGAGGCTTGTCCGGATCAATAGGATTTGCGCGACCGTTTGCAGTGCGCCATTTATTGATTAAAATCATGTTCCAAGAGGCACCCATGATTCGCCCGTAGGCAAAGATGGTGGGGGCCATGAAGGTAAGAAGAGCTGCTGCGACCCAAATGGGTTGTATGAACGCAACACCGGTTGATTGTGTACTGCCGTAGAGGACCACAGCAAACGTTGCAGAAAACAGAATAAATAACGTCATGAAACGTCGAACCAACTTAACGTAAACCTTTGATTTCCCACTTCCTTTTCGAGTTCCAACAAGTTGCGCATTGAGGGTTTCCCAGGGGGAAATAAACACGGGAATAATGACCAAAACCCCAATCAAGAACAAATTGGGTAGGAAATACACGCCCGGATCGAAAAGCAATTCTGTGATCAGAAGCAAGACTCCGGTCATGCCCATCACGTACAATCCAATTCCAAACGCCGTTCCACCCTCCTTGAGAAGGGCACGGGCATCGTCAACATCCCTTGTGATACGGTGAACTTCGTACAGATCATCATCAATCTCAAAAGCCACTTGTAAATTGGCAAGTTGGTTTGGGATAAACCAGCGCCATACAGGGATGGCAATAGCAAACGCCACAACAACTGGATAGAAGTATTCAAGCTTGAAATCACTAATATCAGTTACTTCTGATGCAGCAGCCAGTGGTAAAAACAGTACGGCAAATAAGCACCCAAGAACGGCAAGCCGAAACTTACGAACAGGTGCTAACATAACTGGCCCTCTGGTATCTTAAACATCAATTCATCGGCGAACACTCATCCACGATGTCGAATTAGGAACCGTTCGATTCGGTCAAAGGCATCGTTCAATACCTCCACATCTGGCAAATACACCAAACGGAAATGCCCACGACCCAATGTCGGAGAAAAGCCGCTGCCATGAACGACCAATACATGTTCTTCATGGAGCAAGTCAAGAACAAATTGCTTGTCATCTGCTGCCCATTTGGGGTCAGTCAATTTGACAAACATGTAAAACGCCCCTCCAGAAGATTGTACTTCAAGCCCTTCAATCGACCGTATTCGCTCGACACAGGTGTTTCTCTGTTCCACTACTTTTGCAGCATAGCCATCCATCCATGAACGATCGGATTCCAATCCTGCAAGGTAGCCCAGTTGGGCTGGCGTGGAGGCACAAAGCCGTGAACGAAGCATTCGCTCAATCCCGTCGCGTACCAAAACCATTCGATTCAACGGGTCATGAATCGCCATGTATCCAATGCGCCAACCCGGTGCATAGTAGACCTTGGAAACCCCATTGAGGGCGATGACAGGAACATCGTTAGAGCAACTTGCAACACTTACATGTTCACCGGTAAAGTCCAACCCATCATAGATTTCATCGGCCACAATCATGCAGTTTGGATAATTCCGAGCGATGGCCAGAACCGCTTCAATTTCAGATGCGTTTGCTACACTACCGCAAGGGTTGTTCGGGTTGATGAGGACCAAGAGTCGAACGGTGTCATCCATTTTTGATTCAATGTCATCAAGATCTAAGCGCCATCCGTCATCTGGCTTAAGTTGATACTCGACGGTGCTCGCACCGTACATTTGAGGATAAGCCATGTACGGTGGATAATGTGGGCCAGGGGCAAGCACCTTATCGCCGTCACAAAGAACCGATGCAAAGAGGATTTGCAAGGCTTCAGTTACACCATGACAAATGTAGACATCCTCTGAACGCGCTGGCCAGCCTTTACGCTGCTCATCCAAAGCAACAGCAGCACGTAGGGATGGAAGACCGTACGAAGGGGAATATCCATTGTGGCCGTCGCGTAATGCCTGGACGTAGGCTTCCACCATGTGTTCGGGGGTAGGCAGGCCTGGATAGGCGATGGGGTCGCCTATGTTCAACTTCAATATCGTATGACCTTGAGCCTCGAGTTCGGTTGCGGGAACCACGACATCCCGAATCGCATATTCGATGTTGGACGCACGGGGTGCGACGGGAATGTGTTCCGAAACCATTGGCTCACCATTTTACGCTTGAAGTGACCACTCATGAAGGTTGAGTTAGAGTTCATTGCGGTTCAAACCGCCCATCGACAAAATCGTATCGAAGTCTTGGGCCTCAACGGGTTGTATGGAAAGGCGTTGTCCACGACGAATCAGTAGCATGTTTTCACACGCTGGATTGTCTCGAACATCCTGCAAAGGAACCGTTGTTTTCAAAGGGGAAACAGGCTCTAAATCTACCATGAACCACCTTGGTGCATCAGGTGTCGACTTAGGGTCGTGGTACTTGCTGGAAGCATCCCACGAAGTGTGATCGGGGTAGCCTTCTCTTGATACGCGGGCGACCCCTGCAACATGGGGGGGTTTGAAATTCGAATGGTAAAACAAAACAAAGTCGCCAAGTTTCATTTGGTCCCGCATCATGTTGCGAGCTTGGTAATTCCTCACCCCGTCCCAATGGGTGGATCCGTCTTCAACGAGTTGTTGGTAAGGATAGACGTCAGGTTCCGATTTCATGAGCCAGTAATTGACCATGATTCACCCAAGAGGTGGCGCTCCTTTGATGTGTTGCTCACCAAGCATCAATGACATCATCGACCAAAGCAGCGTCAAGAACGTCCACATCGATGGGCTTCTCCCCACCAAGGCCAAGGCGCTTAGCCATTCCAGTACGCCCGCCTACTGCACCCAACCCCGCTTTTTCGAGGGTCACAAAGATGGCAGGTAAAAGAATCAAGGCGCTGGCTGCAGCAACCCACAACAAGATCAGAATAACCGTTACGAAGGGTTTGATTTCTGGGATTGGGATGTTGTAAGCCGTGAGCATGCCCAATGTTGTGACAACAGCAGCTTCGAAGAGCGACATACCAGTCCCAATGGCTGCACTTCGAATCGCCTCAATGCCTCCGCCCAATTCGCGTATACGGTTGGATATGTGAATCGAAAAGTCAACACCAACACCCACTAAAATTGAACCAATCATCACCGTAACCAACGACAGCGGGACATCAAGTTGCCACATGACTAGCCATTGCATTGCCACTGTGGCAATAACAGGGGAAGTCGTCCACATTGAGTATTGAATGTCGCGGAACACAACCGCCAGTGTGATCAATGTAAGGATCACTGCGAACGCAAGCGAGGTCCACTGTGAACCAACAATCATCTGATTCACTTCAATTGCAGTTGAGGCGACACCGGCGAGTGGGTTTGCCTTGTCATTCATGCTGGTTCCTTCGAAACTGTTTGTGTACTCATCTACGTCAGTTACCATTTCGCTTGTTGCTGCGACAGGTAGGTATGGCATATCGACATAAATCAGGTTACGGCTGAAATCTTTATTGATAAAAATTTCACGTGTCTCATCAGTGATTGAGGCATAGAACACATTGAGCAGGAAAATTTCGCTTTCAGCTCCGCCTGGTAATCCAAAGTCATCTGGTGCCATCAAGAGGTCCCAAAAGGAAGCGTCCTGCGTCACAGTGCTGTCAAGTAAAATGGCAGCCGTGTCCTTGACGTCCTGCGGTATGAATGGTGCGGCTTGTACGATTTCATTGCAACCAACACATGCAATTGTTGGGGCGATGCCTGTTGATTTCATCAAGAACACAATCGATACAGCCGTTGTGTTATCGACAGTGTTCAGGAGGGACTCCAACTCGTCAATGGCTTGTAAATTACCCGCTGGGTCATCATTTGTACCATCGTTGTCTTGCGTGTCTCCAGAGATGTTCGCTTCAACGAGGATCATCCCGATTTGACCGGAACTAAATTCCCTACTGTAATCCTTCATTTTGCGAACTGCTTCGTAATCTGGATTGTCTGGATCATCGGGATCGTCGGGGGCCATACCAAGCAAATCGATGTTCTCCTCGACATTAGCTTGCCCGATGGTCGCTGAGAAAAGAATAAGCAGAACAAAGACGGTGATGACGCCGACATTGCGCTTGACTGGAATACCAACGAGCACTTCAAACGCCTTTAGTGGAGGATGTTTTGGTTTCCGTAAATCGAGAATGAGCGTGAGGTTGGGCACCATGAACATCGTCAAAACATAAACGACAACAATTCCACCAGAGAGTGCGATACCGACCGTCTGGATCGGTGCCATTGGAGTAAAAACAAGGGATATGAAGCCAATCACAGTCGTCACTGCGGATAAGAACACTGCTTTTCCTGTTGAGGTCAGGGACGCTCTCATCTTCTCTGCCTTTGTGCCAGCTTCCTCTGCATATCTGTTTGTAATGTGCAGGCCGTATGAGACCCCCAACGCGAGAAGAATCGGTCCCACAATGATGACTGTCATCGTCACCTCATAATTCGTCCAACCAATAATCCCCAGCGTCCAAAAGATAGCACAGAGGGTTGGAAGACCCGATATGATGACCACTTTGATGCCTTGGATTGGGCGGATTCCCGTGAGTCCGGCTTGCAACAAATCAGAGTGGAAAACAAAGAGACCCATGGCGACAAGCACAACTGCCATGGGGAAAATATCCCAAAACAGTGTGAACGACAATTCAGTTACCGAATTGGTAATTGGAACAGGGCCTGTAAGAGCCATTGTCAAGTTGAGAGAATTGGTTCCGTCAACCCCTTGCCAGGTGCACATATCAGAATTTGCTGCGGTCCCGTCTGCGTTATATTCGCAAGGTCGGGGCGTGTTGGCGATCCTGTCGAGGGTTTCCTTTGTATTCTTGATGATTTCTTTCGTCGTCTTCTCTTCACTGACGGCAATAGCCATAATGGCACGGTCAAGCGTGCCATCAGGCCCACCATTCGCACCTTCGATATCACGAGCCAATTTGTCAAGACCTGGCGTTGGGCTGCCATCATCTTCATACATCTCCCCGATGATCAAATCAATGGTTGTCTGTGAAGGTATTTCGTAACCGCCTTCAAAGTCAGAAGTGGTGTCGTCAAGAACACTGTTGAGTGCATCAGTTATGCCCGCAGAAGTGCAGTCGTCCTGCTGGACACCACATCCTAACTGACCGATTTGGTCGATGAACGCTTTTCGAACACGAGGCGCGCTGGAATTGACTTCTTTCAACACCGTCGAGATGGATAGAATGTAAATGACATCGTCGTTTGGGTCCGATAATTCAGGATTAAGCGTCTTTTCGACATAACTGATCTCCTGGAGCATGCGTACATCGGTGATGTTTCGTTGTTCGCTTTCGATGTAAATGACCATCACGTTTGTGGTCCAATCTTCTTCGACCTTACTGAGGAGTTCTGCTATCGTTGATCCGTCGGGCAAATAGACTTCTAAATCACCATTCACGTTGAGCGCGGGCTCATCGGGATTATCATCGAATCGCGTGTTGTCAAGGAAACCAGACTGGGTCACAAAAAATGCCGTCATCATCAGAAAAATGGCAACTGTTGTTCGTGGGAAACGTGTGATCGCCCCCGTTGCTCCGTTTTTTTGCCATTCTCGTTTGAAACGATCAGGTGCATCAAAAACTGCATCTAACGCTTCCTTGGGCTTGAACTCCTTCACACGAGCGCTCAAATCTACGGCGCTTGTTTTGAGTTGTGAACGGCTGTAATCAGCAAGGTTTGACACCCGCAAGGAAAGCCCATCAGGTTTCTTTTGGGGAGTTTTAGATGCATCGTTACTGTCCATGCCCATCCCCCATACAGTAAAGGAAGCAGAACCCCTTGAAAGCCCTACCTACGAATTGGTCAACTCCCATTGAGTCTCAGGGTGCCTTTCTGCATGCCAAGTCAACCGGTTGGTTTGAAAGGTGGACTATGTCAGCGTCAATCGGACCCGCATCGTTCATGTGTGTGGGGCCAGGTGAGGCCAATGCCAGCCCCGACACTCAACGATAAACGATGGTCAATCGACCTTGAAAAGCGAATTCAAGAAGCCCACGCGGAAGACCCACAAGTCTACGCTCATCGCTATGCCTTCAACCCCGATAGCGGCAAGGAGTTCTTTGTCATCGACACGCCACCACCTTACCCATCCGGAACATGGCACATAGGCGCAGTGGCGCAGTATTCAATGATTGATGTCATCGCCAGATCACAGCGACTCATTGGAAAAGAGGTCTACTTCCCATGGGGCGTTGATCGGAACGGGATCAACATCGAATTTACGGTGGAAAAGAACACCAAAAGAAAGATGAAAACCTACGACCGTGCAGAGTTTCTTGAATTATGCAAAACCACGATTGAAACCTTCACTCAGGCCATGCGGAAGACGGCAATGAGGGTTGGCCTCTCCTGTGATTTTGACCGTGAGTACCTCACAGACTCACCCGAATACCGAACCATTACACAGTCAATTTTCATTGAATTGTTCAAAAATGGCTCAATCATTGAGGACTTACGTCCCAACATTTACGATCCCGTAGAGGGGACAACAATTGCGGATGCAGAGGTTGAACGTTTGCCTAGGCGAACCAATTTGGTTGATGTCAAATGGACGTGTGAAGACGGAACCACAATTGAAATATCCACCACAAGGCCTGAGCTAATCTGTGCCTGTGGCGTTGTTGTGGTCCACCCTGAGGACAAACGCTACACACACCTTGTTGGTAAGCGGATTCACCTACCGATGCCCGTCCAAGGTCGCGAAACAAGTGTAGAAGTCATGACTCATCCATCTGTAAAATCAGATTTCGGATCGGGTGTGCTGATGGTGTGTTCTTTTGGTGACCAAAACGACGTGGCCATCTTCAGGGAACTTGGCTTAACACCATTTCAGGCCATTAACCTCGAAGGGAAAATGACTGACTTAGCTGGTCCTTTTGCGGGCCAAACTGTTCTCGAGGCGCGAAAAAATGCGATTGAGCACCTTGATACTCAAGGACTCATCATCAACAACGTTGTTCGTGAGCAAGAAATACCCGTCTCCGAGCGAGGGAAGAACCCCGTTGAAATTATTCTTCTCAAAGAATGGTACGTTCGTCAAACACATGCCCAAGATCGAATTAGAGAACATGCTGATGCCATCGATTTCCACCCCCCACGAAACAAACAATTCTTGTTGGATTGGATGGACAACATCAGCATCGATTGGCCAATATCACGTCGCCGATGGTACCACACCGAAATACCAATTTGGTACTGCGATGATGAACAGAAAATCATTGTCCCCCCCACTGGAATCTATGTCCAGCCATGGTGTCAACAACCGCCTTCTGGGAGCCAAGTTTTAGACAGAAACAGCCGAGAGGTTCTTGGATCCTATGAGGAACTCAAGAGCGGATTAGGTACGGTCACTGGAGAAGAAAAGGTGTTCGACACATGGATGGACTCTTCAAATTCGAACCTCTTTGTCAGCGGCTACCTCAACCAGCCTGATGTGTTCAAGGAGGCTTTCCCTACTGCACTACGACCCCAAGGCAAAGAAATTGTTCGAACATGGTTGTATTACACCTTGCTTAAGTCGACATTATTGCTCGACCAACCTGGATTCAAGCACGTGTGGATTGACGGACTTGGCATGGACCCATGGGGTCGAAAAATGAGCAAATCCCTTGGAAACGGCATCGATGCTGACTCAGTGCTCGAATGCGGTGCAGGAGGGCGTACCGGTTCCTGGAAAGTCAAAGGACCCGACAAAACTGTGAGTCTTAGGGCGAACAAAATAGGTAGCGAATGCTTCCGTTTGTGGAAGGCCTGCGATGCTCAAGTAGGTGATGATTTCCATATCAACCCAGAAGAAATTGAAAAGAAGTACTTCGGGGTGTTGACAAAACTGTTCAATGTTGCCCGATTTGCATCTCAGTTCGATGTTCCTGAAGATCTTGAAACCACACCGAACGATCTAGCCATTGAAGACGAATGGATTCTAGCGGAGTTCCAAACGACCATGGAAACTGTTCAAACTGCATGGGCCAACCTTGACATATACACCGCCACGCAAGCGCTGAAAGCTTTTGGTACCGGAGTCCTTCCAAGCCACTACCTCGAAATGGTCAAATCACGACTGTACGATGACGATGCGGCTGCTGCTTGGACGCTTCATCGGGTCGTGCGGGATTTCATGACGGCTTTCACTCCAGTGTGCCCCTTCTTCACCCACCACATCTCTTCCACCATTTACAGCACCTCTGCTGTTGACGCTGATGCCTTCCCAACGAGCCCTCACGACAAGGTTGGAATTGACAGCGAACATGGAAACCATTTGCGCAGCCTATCAGCAGACATTCAAACGTTCAATGGCGATACATGGAGCCACAAGAAGGAGCAGGGAATTTCATTGAACCAACCAGTTTCAGGGATTGAAATTCCCCCTCAACTTGAGGCATTCACCGCGATTCTCACCCGAATGCATCACCTTGAGTGATTCACTCTTCTTCGAGGAGTAATTTCGCTTGACGCGTGCTTGGCATGTCCAATTGACCAAGACGGAACCCCACTAAACGAATCGGACGGCTGTGATCCACGTTTAGTGCGAACAGGCGTTCTGCCAAACGAGAGAACACCTCGATGTCATCCATCGCCACTGGAATTGAGCGACCATGCGTGTGGGTTTCGAATCCCGTGTAGCGTATTTTAACTTCACACAACCGACCTGAAACGCCGATTTCCTTTGCTTTCCCCATGACGTTGTGAACCAGATTCATTAGATGTTCCAGCACTTTTTGCTTGTCATTTTGATCGCTTGAAAATGTGTTCTCCTTTCCAATCGATTTTCGGCTGCGAAGTGGACTTACCTCCCTGCTGGTAGCGCCATCAACCACTCGAATTAACCACGAAGAAAATCGTTCTCCAGCGATCCGACCAAGGGCGATCTCACCAATTTCGTACGCCTCGTCGACCGTATTGAAGCCCCATTCAGCCAATTGTGTGGCGCGTTTTGGGCCGATACCAGGGACATCGCGAAGCGGGCGTTCGGTAAAAAACTCCAGCGTTTCGTCTGGCAGCAAGCGGAAGATGCCATTTGGTTTGTTGATCTCACTCGACATTTTGGCGAGGATTCGAGTGGGTGCAATTCCGAAAGAGGCGGTGAGGCCAACCTCAGTTTCAATCGATTGCTGTAAACTTCGGCATAATGCAAAAGCAGCGTCCCAGTCCCCTCCGACTGCTTTGGTCACATCAAGATAGGCTTCATCGATTCCAGCCTTTTCAAAATGTTCTGCTGGCTTCCGTAAAACAGCCATCACTTTACGAGAAGCACGGGTGTAAAGACCACGGCTACCATTGATGTAGTGACCAGGACCGAATGGCGCACCAGGGCACCGACGCCACGCCTCACCAATTGGCATAGCGGAACGTATACCGTATGCTCTGGCTGCATAGTTGCACGTCGAAACAATTCCTCGTCCACGCCCACCCTTTGGGTCAGAGCCAATAATCAAAGGGCGGTCCGGATCCAAATCACGGTGAAGGATTTCGACCGAGGCAAAAAATGCATCAAGATCACAGTGAATTAAAATTCGTTCTTTATCGGCGACATGGACTGTTGGCCCCCCCGACATGAACGTAGATTCTTGTCCACAGTGCTTCAAGTTGATGATGAGAACAACAACATTCACTTTCAGTTGAAGGGTCCACCAAAGGAAGGTAGACTGAATTCACAACCCTCCGAAGTATGTCTTTACATCGTGCGATTCAACGACCAATCAACACACTCAACCTGGCGAGGATTTCACCAAAGCGAGGTGAAGTGTATCATTTGAGAAGCCTTGGACAGGCTGGTCGAAGCATGAGAAAGTATGCTGAATCGTGGGTGGTTGCAGCACTGCAAACAGGACAAAGTGTCCATTGGATTGATGGTGCCTCGCGAATCAATCCCGCAAGATTTCTGAACCGTTTTCCGCCAGATGAATCTAATGTTCACGACCACCTCCACCGTTTGTTCATCGGTCGGGGCTTCACCGTCCACCAGTTAGCGACATTGGTCGAGCGTTTGGCAAGGGAAGTGTCTATCACTGGATCTCCACTGGTGGTCATCGATGCCCCAATATCGATGCATCTTGATGCGCAAATTGGTGACCATGAGGCACGGTGCTTGATGCGCCGTTTGATGGAAGAGGTGCAGTCCATCGCCACCAAGCAACAGACGGCAATCATCCTCATCACGGATAAGGAACCAAAGTCCAAACGTCATCAACAACTGTTGAGGATGGTCGAACAAAAATCGACCCAACAACTGAGCGAGGACCGCCCCCTTCGGGAGAAAGGCGCACGCTGTTGGTTGAGCCACAGCCCGAGCGGACTCAGTGGGATGTGGCCAACAACCGCCCGTTCAGTAACGCTTTTTCACGCCGTAGAACGACTCAAGGGGGTCAAATCGCAGGGAGTGTCCAATCCTTGTACCCAAGATGGGCAACTTGAGGGCTCGTGATGGGTTTGGAAGGCATCCATGCTGTCAACTGTGGCCGGTTGAAGCGATAATTGCGACAAGCCAGTTGGAAAGGCGGAGCATTAGGCAAAGTTACGAAGCGAAATACGGCGACGCCCGATCGTAATTTCCTCTTCATCCCAACCAAAAGGAGCCAATATTGCCCATACAGCACGCAAAGCTAGCGCACTGTAGTGCTCAATGTTCGCCCGCTCTGAACGGATGGGCGTATGCTTGAGTTCTTCCAAGAGAATGACGCGTTCGTGTTGCACGGTTCCGGTTGAAGCGATGACAGCAAAGCGAACTTTGCCTCCTGGAGGAATGGTGACTCCATGAAGGCGCCCCCGCAGCAGGGCGGCATGTGCTAATGTGGGCACACCAAATTCACTCAGTTCCCGATTGATTCGGCGCGCTACAACAAGATCTTCCAACGGCACTTCGTTGCTTTTCAGACGACGAACTTGCTCCTGATACAATTCGATAACAGCCTGCTGAGCGGTGACTTCAGGACGGCCTCCCTCATCGGTGGAATGGTCGATGAGGGCTTGAAGTGCTGAACGCTGAAGTTCAGCAATCCATCTGCAGGTGGAGTGTTGGCGTTCTTCAATGCCTCGAACCTTCAACCCGCGTTCTCCAAAGGCCCAGTACTTGGTCAAAGAGCCGGCGCCATGCATTCGACTTGGGACGAAACCAATGAACCGGTAGATGTCTTCGTATTCGAGGGGAATACCGACCTGTTCTGATACGCGTTGAGCAAATGCTTGTGCAGCGGTTACAAGTTGGTCCAGAGGGCGATTACGGCGGTCTTGAATCCAAACACAATCAACGATTGCGTGGAGCACCTCCCAGCCATCCTCCTCTGCTAGTGAAATAGTTTCAAGCAAGATGTCCCGAGCCCATGCACAAATCGCCTCATGGGCCTCAATTCTACCAAATCGGGCATTTTTGTACCCTGTGTAACCAAAGCAAGTTACAAGCAACCATTTGAGAGCATTTTGTTGTTGATCAAACTGGTCACCCTTGCGCACAACTTGAGTTTTCAACTGCCTACGGCGCTCAATGAGTGGGGCCACGATACGACCGAGGAAACCATGCACTCGGCCGCAAGTATGTGAGGTGAGCCCCGGGACTGGGAGGGCATCAGAGGAGGGGACTGGGAACAAACCAGCTCCAAAATGCCGCCGAGCATGCCGGGTCGCAAAAACTCGCTCGGCTTCTTCAGGGTGAAGTGGTACGAAGGTGGAAGGGTCGGGTGAAGCCTTCGCTTGACAGCAAGGACAATTGAGGGTTTCTGTGGAGATGTTGCGTGTGGCGATAATACTCGGGAAAAGGCTTGCAAAATCAAGTTCAATCACATGACTGTACACTCCTGGTTTGCTGTCGAGGTACAAGCCTCCACGGTCGGCGTGCAGCAGTGACCAAGCCGTTTTAGTGTCTTCAGGTCTGTTCTTTTTCCATGGCACCAGTACGCCGTCCTCCATTGCAGTACGCATTTGAATGGCACTGATCACTGAACCAGGTGAAAGGCGAGAGATGTCTTGTGGAGATTGTTGGGAGTGTTGGGCAAGTTCAAACAGGCCCAAAAGTCCCCCTTCGCGAACGATGAAACTACCATTTTCATCAATGTGCAGGCGCCCATAGAGGGGGACATAGCCGTCCTTATGCAGTGTTTGCCCGTAAGAGTGAAGCGTGCGTGCTGAGGTTCGAGGTTTCAAAGGGCGTCCATCTCGGCTAAGAGAAACCGTTGTGTTTGCTGCATCTGCCATGCGAATCAGTGCTGGAAAATGGAGCCCGTCGCCTCCTTGAGTCATCAGTACGTCGGGATCAAGTTCCCTTACAGCAGCCTCGAGTTGTCGAAGGAATGAAACTGATTCATCGCCGATGGGGCCATCAATTGTACGCGATGGTGTCTGAGTCAAATCATAAACCCCATCTGATGAACATCGGCGGAATTCGATGCGTTTGATACGGGCATTATCCGTATGGAAACCTGCGGCAGTGCTGTATTCGACGTTCATGTGATACACCACAAGATTCAGTGGTTTGGGCTTGCCATCACTGCGTTCAAAAGTGGACCCATTCCATCGCACCTGTTCGAATGGAGTCATGCCATACTCAACCAAAAACCGCTGAGCGAGGTGAGCGTCAACTGAGTAAAGGGTGTAGTGGCTGTAACGGCCTCGCGATTCAATGTGCGCTGCGAGTTGACGCATTTTCCAACTGTTATGGATGTCGATTTCCAGAACTTCATCGACTTCTGAAACATCCAGCGAAAGACGTGAACGATGGATGCGCATTAAACCAATACCGAAGCGATCCCGAATTTCTGGCTGCTCTAGCCATGCCCACAGATGCATCAGACGTTGTTGTGTGGCGTGGACGTGTATTGAAGGGCACCAGGGGACATTTACTTTACAAGTCCCATGCAGAGGATCGACCAACCACACCTCAATCGAAGCACCATTTTGACCACCTTGGACGTCAAGAACTCTGCCGTTCATCGGCCGTCACCCCAGCCTCTTCAAGAACCTGAATGCGGTGCTCCAACTTGGCGTTTTGAGCCATTACTTCAATCAACATTGACAGCAGCATGGGCTTCCAGACGTCGTGCGAAGGGAGCATCCCACCTGCGGTCCGTCGGTGACGAACACCTGTAGCGAGGGCATCCAACAGAGGTTTCTCGGTGGAGGGGAGGGCGCGTCGAAACGGCTCTAACGATTGGAGTTCGTCCTCGATTCTCATACGCCATGTCGGCACAGTTCGTCCCATAGACGTGGTTCTGGCGGACCATTGACCATGTTGCGGGAGACCCGAACTGGTTCAAGTGAAAGTGAATCATTTCAACAAATGAGCATTGACGGTTGTTTCACAAACCTTTCCATTCAGCACGGTCATGATAGCGCGAGCGATATCCAGTCCTACACGCGCTTGGGCTTCCATGGTAGCAGCCCCAATGTGAGGTGTTCCATGGAAATGTTCGTGTTGCAGGAGGGGGGATTGGGCAGGCACCGGTTCAATTTCAAATACATCGAGGGCGGCTGAAGCCAGCTGGCCTGAATTAAGGCTGTCAAGCAACGCCTGCTCGTCGATGATTCCACCACGAGCACAGTTCACGATGTGATTACCACACCGGATGCCGTCGTTTGATCGCCCTGGCATCAGCGCCATTCGTTCGGCGTTGACCAAGTGGTGAGTCTCGTCGTTAAGATTGCAATGAACTGAAATGTGTGTGCAATTCGAAAACAGATTCTCCACTTTTTTGTGCAAGGTCGTGTTCTGAGCCTTCGCCACTTTAGGCGGCAAATATGGGTCGTAAGTGTGGACAGACATCCCCAAGGCCTGAGCGATTGCTCCAACACCTTGTGCAATTCGACCAAAACCGATTAATCCCAGGTTTTTTCCAGACAATTCAGTACCTTTCATTGCTTTTTTTTCCCATTTACCATTGCGGATGCTTCGGTCTGAACGTGGAATGTGACGGACCGATGCTAGAAGGTGGCCAATGGTCAATTCAACAACTGACTGCGTGGAGGCGCGTGGAGCATTCACAACGGGAATACCAGCGGCTGCTGCTGATGTGATGTCGATGTTGTCAACACCCACACCGGCCCGACCTATCACCTTGAGGCGATCTCCTGAGGCATCGATGACTGATGCAGGTAACTTCGTCGCACTGCGGACGACAATGGCATCAAATTCACCCAACGCACCTGCTGCTAACGCATCGGGTTCAATGAACCCTAACACGACCTCGTGCCCAGCTTGTTTCAGCAGTTCAACCGCATCATTTGCCATGCCATCAGTCACTGCAATTCTCGCCATGGCCGTGATGCGGCCGACGAAGGCCATGAATCTTAGGCTCACAACCTTCTCATTCCCAATGTTTGAAACCGTCCCTCCGACTGGCGGTGTTGAGGTACGGTGGCGGAAGTGGATGTGAATGCTCTTTTATGGGCTCTTGGGCTGTTAAGCATCCCAATTGTTCTTGCTCTCCCAATGCGTATTGCATGGCGAGTGTTCACTGGCTCGGGTCATGAAGAGTCCCAATACCGAAACACGGTGTTGCAAATTATCGATGCAGGCCGACAGGTTGCCCCGTTCCGTGCAACACTCGACGACGTGGCCCGAAGCCTCCACATCCAACCAAGCCAGCAAAGAGTAATCGAAGCAGATCTGTTTCATCCCTTGACTCTATCACACTTTTTGTTGCTTCCCACAATCCTCATTTTCCCACTGGCAGCGGTGATGGCCTTGCCCGTAATTTTACTCGGATTACCGGTTTTGATTCTCATTGAATACTTGATGATCCGGCAACGCTTACTCGTGAAAGGCC
>MDSY01015947.1_pt1 | contig 19976 bp, 17 predicted proteins | sample 811131 | NCBI WGS metagenome assembly MDSY01 (sample SAMN05326643, study PRJNA326480) | marine metagenome | isolation source: seawater | place: Atlantic Ocean: South West | collected 2010
ATTCATGAAGGAGCATCTAGATTCTCAATAGACTCTATTGTCAAAAAGTATCTTGAATTTATAACAATTGTAAAAGCAAGTGACGGTAATTTAGATGACTCCATATAAAAAAATATTTCATTTCAATATTAATAGACATGATGGTGCTGCTCAATATGACTTTCAGATAGTCAATGCTCTAAGTGGACAATCAAATGATTTTTCTTATATTCTTAAAGATATTAAAGATTACAAAAAATTACCACGATTCTTGGCTTTTATTTTGTTTTGGGTGCGAGCTCAATATACGTTATTTTTTGGGCGTATTGATATTGCTATTGTATCACCTTGGATGATGCTCATGTACCCCAAACATGTTTCTATAATTTCTATATCACATCACTATGATCCATCTATTTTTAAAGGGATTAGATTAATGCATATAAAATTATCACATTGGCTTTTTGTTGCTCAGAGATCTAGAGTTGATGTGGTGGTTTCTTGTTCAAAATACTGGAGTAACTTCTACAAAACTAAAGGTTTTAAAAATGCTAAAACGATACATAATGGTTTTGATATTAAATCTATGGATCGTTCTTTAGTTACACAGGATATTATATTAAAGCGGTTCAATTTAATTAGTAAAAGATACTTACATTTAGGTAGTTATCGACATGGAAAAGGCCAAAAGATAGCCATCAAATGCTTCAAAGATATTAAGTTACCGATGGTTGCAACAAGTTCTTTTAAAGCAATATTACCAAATGATTTACAAGAAATTCACTTTATAAATGCAAGTTTTATTGAATACAATGTTTTGCTGAAAAATGCTAAGGCAGTAATATGCATGTCAGAGTTTAAAGAGGGTTGGTGTCGTCTACTGCATGAAGCTGCTATTCATGGCACTCCAATTCTAGGATCAGGTCTAGGAGGGATGAGAGAATTGCTTGAGATAGGTGGTTTTACGTCTTCTACAGTTGATACGTTAAGAGGTGATTTAGATTTTCGTATCAAAGAGGAATCTTTATTAAAAAATAAAGTGGATTCATACAGAACTTTCACTTTAGAAAAATACCATGAATCGTGGCGTCGTTGTGTAAGAGAGTTGTTGGATGAATAAGGATCAAATTTATAAATTTCCAACTTTCATTTTAATAGGGATTATTGATTCCAGTGTTACCAACTCTTTATTTTTTAAGTCTAATGTTATTGAATCCATAACTACCTGGAATTTTAGAGCCTACAGAAGTATAAAAAAAAATCTTTGTTATAACTTAAGGCTATGTTCGAAAGATACTTCTGTTAAGATACTAGTTTCTATAATTAACAAATATTTATAATAATAATGAATTTTATTGTATCAAAAAAGTTAAAGATTAAAAAATATATCACTTTTTCTAGTGTTATTATATTATTGGTAGCAATTTTATATGCTCTGATAGTTGGTTGGGGTTGGTATGGATTTGGGAGTGATTATTATTTTGCATACATTCAAGGGATGGAATGGAACCAAGCTAATGCAAAACCTTTTGATTATCTAGGTTTTAGGATTTCCACTCTTACTATCAATGGATTTCATGTTGGAGTTTATATTGTAACTTTTATTATTACACTATCTACAGGTTTTTTAATAAGAGAATGTATAAAATTTAAGCAGTCTTACTCTTTGATTTTTTTTTTATTAACCTTTCTTATTGCTATTCACACATGGCCAATAATTATGTCTACAAGCAATGCAATGAGACAAGGTTTGACCATGTCTTTCATATTTTTGACTCTAATTTCTAGTTTTCGTAAAAATTACTACTGGATGATATTTTTTTCTCCTTTTGCTATTTTTACGCATAAATCTGGCCTATTTCTGATTGGATGCATCTTCGTTGCAACTTTTTCAAGTGAATTGCTTAAAACTTATTCTCACAAGATAAAAGCTATAATTAACTTTTTATTTGGAATATTTTTATTTATTTTAATCTATTATTTATTTGATATTTTTATTATAAAAGATGGTTTTGTGACTACCCGAATAATTGGAGGAGACTTTAGGTGGCCTTTTGTTTTTATTGGTTTTGTTTATGTGATCTTATCTTTTTTTTATAAAAGTCTGTTGGATAACTCATTTAGTTTAAGCTTATATTTTATGGGTTTTGCTATACTTCCAGTCTTAATGCATGGACTAAATTGGCAGTATGAAAGGTTTGGAATGGTTATACTTATTCCATATATTTTGTCTTTTGGGTTTATATTTAATAAACGCTCTTATAAAATTTATCTAATTTTATCTTTTTTTCTATTATATTTATTAACCATCTATACAGGGATGTATAGTATTGGCCTTAAATATTATAATGAAGTAGAAAGTATAGGTAAATTTAACTTTTGATTAATTTAGGTTATAAAAAAATATTTAATTGAATTATGCTATACTTGATTTTCTTTAACCACCACTTGCTCAAAAAAATTTCAAGCACTTGGATGCCGCATTAATGAAAATAATATATTTGCATCAATATTTTAATACTCCCGAATCCTCTGGTGGTACAAGATCTTATGAATTTGCTAAAAGCCTTGTTAAAATGGGTCACGAAGTAACAATGGTAACATCTTATCTCCAACCTCATAAGAGTAACAAATGGTTTCAAACTGAAGAATCAGGAATTAAAATACACTGGTTACCTTTGAAATATTCTAATTATTCGAGTTTTTTAGAAAGAATAAAGGCCTTCATATCTTTTTCATGGAAATCTTTTTTAAAAATAAGAAATATTGAAGGAGATATAGTTTTTGCAAGTAGCACTCCACTTACAGTAGCAATACCTGGTGTTTTTATTTCACGAGCAAAAAACATACCTATGGTTTTTGAGGTTAGGGATTTATGGCCAGAAGTACCAATTGCTATGAAAATTTTAAAAAACCCAATTTTAATTTATTTAGCTAATTCATTAGAATTATGGGCTTATAAGAATTCTAGTTCAATTGTAGCACTCTCTCCAGAAATGAAAAAAGGAATACTTTTAAAAAAAATAGATACAAAAAAAATTGCTGTTATACCAAATAGTTCAGATTTAAAAAAATTTGAGTTTAATGAAAAATTAGCATTAAATTTTCGTCATAACCGACCCTGGTTAAAAAACAGGCCATTATTAGTTTATGCGGGGACTTTTGGAAAAGTAAATGACCTTTCCTATGCTATTCGATTGGCAATAGAATTAAAAAAACAAAAATCAGAAACTAGAATTTTATTAATTGGAGATGGTTTTGAAGGAGATAAACTTATTAAAGAAGCAAAAAAATATGATGTTTATGAGAAAAATTTATTTTTTGAAAAACCAATGCCAAAAAAAGATATGCCCGCATGTTTGTCAGCTGCTACTATAACTGCTAATTTTGTAATAAATGTTAGAGAAAATTGGGCAAATTCAGCAAATAAATTTTTTGATGGTTTGGCAGCTGGAAAACCAATTTTTCTGAATCATGGTGGATGGATGCAAGATTTAGTTTTAAAAAATGGATGTGGTTTATGCATGCATGGAAAAAATATGGAGGAAGTAGCAAAAGAATTAGATTTAGCAGTTAATAATAATACCTGGTTAAAATCAGCGGGCAGGGTATCAAAAAATTTAGCTGAAAAATTTTTTGATCGCAATATTCATTCAGATCAATTAGAAACAGTATTAACATTAGCAATTAATAATAAATTAGATTTAGTAAATGATGTTACAAAGGATTTTTATAAATAGATTATAAATCATATGTATAATCAGAAAAAAATTACAATTGTTGGTTTAGGTTATGTTGGACTACCATTGGCAGTAGCATTCTCAAAAAAATTTAAGGTTATTGGTTTTGATATTGATCAATTGCGTATTCAAGAATTAAAAGAAGGTCATGACCGTACATTAGAGATTAAAGATGATTTACTTTCATCGGTTTCAAACAATTTAAGTTTTTCATCTAATATTAAAGATACTAAAGATTGTAATATTTATATTATTACCGTACCAACTCCAATTGACAAAACTAATAGACCTAATCTTACACCTTTAATTGAAGCTTCTAAAGCTGCTGGAAGTGTATTAAGTAAAAATGATATCGTGATCTACGAGTCGACTGTATATCCAGGTGTGACAGAAGATGTATGTGTGCCAGAGCTTGAGAAATCATCAGGTATGAAGTTTAATAAAGAATTTTTCTGTGGCTATAGTCCAGAGAGAATAAATCCAGGTGATAAAGTAAACACATTAGAAAAACTAAAAAAAATTACTAGTGGATCGACAGTGGAGATTGCCAATGAAGTTGATAAACTTTATAACACGATAATTACTGCAGGCACTTTTCAAGCTTCAAGTATTAAAGTTGCTGAGGCGGCTAAAGTTATTGAAAATACTCAAAGAGATTTAAATATTGCTTTAGTTAACGAACTATCTGTTATTTTTCAAAGATTAGATTTGGACACGATAGAAGTTCTAAATGCAGCGGGCAGTAAATGGAATTTTATTCCTTTTAGACCTGGTTTAGTTGGAGGACATTGTATTGGCGTGGATCCTTATTATTTAACACATGCCGCAGAACAAGTTAAATATAATCCTACATTAATTTTAGCTGGTCGTAGAATTAACGATAATATGTCAATATATATGGTTAAAAAAATTATTCAAAAAATGATCGTAAACGGCATTGATATTAAAAAAAGCACGGTGGGTGTTATGGGTATAACTTTTAAGGAAAATTGCCCAGATATTCGTAATACAAAAATTGCTGATGTTGTTTATGAGCTTAGAAACTGGGGTGTTAATGTAGTAATTGTTGACCCTTGGGCCAATCAAACAGATCTTCAAAAAATTTATGATATTAAATTAGGTGAAATTAATACAAAAAATCAAGTTGATAGTTTAATTGTTGCAGTTGGTCATAATGAATTTCGGTCTAAGTCGCCAGCAGATCTTAAAAGCTTATGTAAAGGTCCCAATCCAGTACTAGCAGATGTGAAATCTATTTATAAAAAAGAGGAACTATTGGCTCATGGATTTAGTGTTTTTCGTCTTTAAAAATTATTTGAATTAAAATATTTAAAAAGTTTAAAAATTATCTTTCTTAATTAACTCAAAAAACCTTTATTTATTTAGTGTATATTTCCCTATCTTAATAGTACATATTAAATCTTCTCAAAAGAGGCATTACACTTCAGTATAGGCACGTTAACTCATTTACTGTTACATAATTCCTATGATTAATTCTTTTTTTCTATAAGTATGATATAAATAATTTAAATAGTTTTTGTCAAATTTTAAACCTGAAATAGTAAAAAAAGGAAATAAATAAAAATCAATTAAATCTTGTGAAAAAAAATATAGCAGTTGTGGGTTGTGGTCAGTGGGGAAAAAATTTAATTAGAAATTTTTCTGAATTAGGTGCATTATTTTCTATTTGTGACCCCAAAACTGAAATTGCAAATAAATATGCTGTTCAATATAATGTCAAAAACTCTTCATTTATTGAAATTTTAAATGATCCAAATATTAAAGGTGTGGCTCTTACTGTACCAGCAAACCTTCATGCTTCAATGGCAATAGAGGCAATGACTGCTGGAAAAAATGTATTTGTTGAAAAACCACTGGCCATGAATGAGGTAGAAGCAGAATTAATGATTTTAACTGCTAAAAAAAATAATGTTCAGCTTATGGTAGGACACCTTCTTCAATACCATCCAATTTTTAAGACTATTAAAAAGGTATATAGTGCTGGTGAAATTGGTGAATTGAATTATATTTATTCTAATCGTTTGAGTTTTGGTAAAGTACGAACAAATGAAGATATAATTTGGAGTTTTGCCCCTCATGATATCTCTATGATTTTATCTTTGGTGGGCCAAAATCCAGAATTTGTCATTGCTAAGTCAACATCTACTCTTCAAAAAAATCTTGCAGATACTGCAACAATTCACATGGAGTTTAAATCAGGTTTAAAATCTCATATTTTAGTTTCTTGGTTAAATCCATTTAAAGAAGTTAAATTAGTTGTATCTGGCATGTCTGCAATGCTTGTATTTGATGATACCAAACCTTGGAATAAAAAACTGGCATTATATCCTTATGAAGCAAAATATTCTAAAGAATTAATAAACTTAAAAAATTCTGATGTTAAGTATTTAGAGGTTCCTGAAGAAGAGCCTTTAAAAATTGAGTGCCAACATTTTATGGATGTAGTAGAAAAAAATATACAGCCATTAACAGATGGAGCCGAAGGTTTGAAAGTGCTTAAAATATTATCTGCTGCTTCAAAATCAATAACTAAAAATGAAACAGTGACAATATAAAGATTATGAATAACAAGAACGATTTTAAAGATGTATATATTCACGAGTCGTCTTTTATAGATGACAATGTAGAAATTGGACAAGGTACAAAAATATGGCACTTTAGTCATATCTTGAAAGATAGTAAAATTGGTAATGAATGTAATTTTGGACAAAATGTTGTTGTGGGTCCAAATGTTATAATTGGTAATAACGTTAAGATACAAAATAATGTTAGTGTTTATGATGGTGTCACTCTTGAAGATGGTGTTTTTTGTGGTCCTTCATGTGTTTTTACAAATGTAAATAATCCAAGGTCAGAAATTGTTCGTAAAAAGGAATTGCGTAAAACCTTTGTAAAACAAGGAGCAACACTAGGTGCAAATTGTACAATTGTCTGTGGTGTTTCTATTGGAAAATTTGCTTTTATAGGTGCTGGCGCAGTGATTAGTAAAGACGTTCCATCTTATGCTTTAATGGTTGGTGTACCTGCTAAACAGATTGGTTGGATGAGTGAGTATGGTGAAAAATTAGATTTACCTCTTACTGGTAATGCCGAAACTACATGTAGACATACAGCTCAAAAATATGAATTAAAAGGTAATCAGGTTACTTTAATAGATTAGATTAAATATGGAAATTGATTTTGCAAATTTACAATTACAGTATCAAAAATATAAAGATAAAATTGATAACAATCTTCAAAAAATTTTAAATAAGTCTAACTATATTTTAGGAGAAGAGGTTACTATATTAGAAAAAGAATTAGAAAATTTTACAGGTGCAAAATATGCCATTACTTGTTCATCTGGAACAGATGCACTTTTACTTGCTTTAATGGCAATTGATATTCAGCCTGGTGATGAAGTTATCACTTCACCGTTTACTTGGATATCTACTGGAGAGATGATTGCATTATTAAAAGCAAAGCCGGTATTTGTAGATATTGAATCCAGCACTTATAATATTGATGCAAATTTAATCGAAAAAGCCATTACAAAAAAAACTAAAGCAATCATGCCTGTAAGCCTTTATGGTCAACCTGCAGATATGGATGTTATTCAATCTATAGCTGATAATTATAATTTAAAAATTATTATTGATGGAGCACAAAGTTTTGGATCAACTTATAATAACAAAACAGATAGTAATTTAGGTGACATTTCAATCACAAGCTTTTACCCATCTAAACCTCTTGGTTGTTATGGTGATGGAGGTGCAGTTTTTACAAATAATAATGATTATGCTAAAAAGTTAAAAATGTTGAGAGTACATGGGCAGACCGAAAGGAATCATCATAAATATATCGGAATTGGTGGACGTATGGATACTATTCAAGCTGCAATCCTTTTGGCAAAACTAGAATATTTTTCTCAAGAAATAAAAGATCGTCAAAAAATTGCAGAATATTATACAGCTAGCCTATCTGATATCTTGCAAACACCAACTGTAAAAAAAAATAAAACAAGTGTATGGGCTCAATATACAGTAAGAGTAAAGGATAGAGATAAAATACAAAATAAATTAAAAAAAAAAGGCATTCCAACAACAGTTTTTTACCCAATACCCCTTCATCTTCAGGAGTGTTTTAAATATTTGAATTATAAAAAAGATGATTTTATAATTTCAGAGAAAGTTTCAAATGAAGTAATAAGCTTACCAATGAACCCCTTTTTAACAAGAGATCAAATTAATTTTATCACATCAAGTATTAAAGAATATATTACATAATGTGTGGTATTTTTGGAATTATAGCAGAAAAAAAATTTTATAAGAGAGATTTTAAAACTTTAGCTTTGCTTTCAAGAGAAAGAGGTAAAGACTCATCAGGTTTTTTAATATTTGATAAAAAATACTTTGTAAGAAAGTTTAATAGAGATATTAAAGATGTCATTGGAAAAATTTTGCCCAATGTAGGAAATTTAGTTATAGGGCATAGCAGATTAATTACCAACTCAACTCCAGACAATCAGCCCGTTTTAAGATATGGTATTGCCTGTATTCACAATGGTATAATTGTCAATTCTAAAGAAATATTTTTAAAATATAAATTAGATCAAAAATTAGAAATTGATACTGAAATTTTACCAGTCTTAGTAAATTATTATTTAAATAAAAATTATGATCTAAACCAAGTTATAAATAAAATTTTAGAGGACTGTGAAGGTATAATTTCTTGTGCAGCTGTAATTCCAAAATTAGGAAAAATGTTATTATTTTCTAATAACGGCAGTTTATATGTTGGTAAAAAAAATAATAATTACCATTTTGCTTCTGAAAAATATTTTTTAGATCAAATTAGTTGTAGTGATGTTCATCAAGTTACTAAAGAAATTATAGATATACCAAAAAGTGAAAAGCCAATCAATGTTTTGGAAGAAAATAGAAAAATAAGAGAAGATTTTGTTCCAATTATATCTAAAGATATTCAATTAGAAAAATTATTGATATATGAAAACCATCAGTTACGAAGATGTTCAAAATGTATTTTACCTTCCACCATGCCCTTCATAGAATTTGACGAAAAAGGGATTTGTAATTATTGTAAATATTACAAAAATAAAAATCTTGTTAAATATAATTTTGATGAAAGGAATGTTATTTTTAATAAATTTAGAAATACCAATAAACAAGCAGATTGCATTGTTCCTTTATCTGGTGGAAGAGATAGCTGTTTTGCACTTCACCTTGCAAAAAAAAAATTTAATTTGAATCCTATCACATATACTTATGATTGGGGATTAGTTACTGATCTTGCAAGAAGAAATATTAGCAGGATGTGCTCTAAACTAAATGTTGAAAATATAATCTTTGCTGATGATATTTCAAAAAAAAGAAATTATATTAAAAAAAATGTTTCAGCATGGCTAAAAAAACCTCATCTTGGAATGGTTAATTTATTTACTGCAGGAGATAAGCATTTCTTCAGACATGTTCAGACAGTTAAAAAAAGGACAGGATTAAAGTTGGATTTATGGGGCATTAACCCTTACGAGGTAACACATTTTAAATCAGGTTTTTTAGGTATACCTCCTGATTTTCAACTAAAAAATGCTTATACTTCAGGGCTCACAAAACAAATCAAATACCACAGTAAAAGATTTAAACAATTATTGATAAATCCTTCTTATTTTAACTTGTCAATTTTTGATAATCTGTATGGCGAGCTTTATAGAAGTGTTTTTAAAAAAACCCATCATTATTCAATGTTTGATTTCCACAAATGGGGTGAATCAGAGGTTGATGAAACTCTAAAACTTTATGATTGGGAGAAATCAGTTGACACAAAATCTACATGGAGAATAGGTGATGGAGCTGCAGCTTTCTATAATTATATTTATTATTCAATGGCTGGTTTTTCAGAGCATGATACGTTTAGAAGCAATCAAATTAGAGAAGGAAATATAAGTAGAGAAGAAGCTCTAGAATTAGTTAAAAGTGAAAACAAACCAAGATATGAAAATATTAAATGGTTTTTACAGATTATAAATCTATCTTTTAAAGATACTATTAATGTAATAAATTCAAATAGATTAATTTATTAATATTTCTATTTATGACTAAAACAATTTGGTATATTTCAAAATATTGCGACCTTTCAAGCAAAAAGTCAGAAGGTAGTCGTGGCTGGATTTTAATGAAGGAATTTGCTGCAAAAGGCTATCAGTCACTGATAATTACTTCAGACTATAAGGATTTGATTTATTCACCTAATGATTATTCAAGATTTAAAAACTATATTAAAGAAGGTGTTAAAATTGTAATACTAAAAACTTTGAAGTACTCAGTTTCTAAATCAGTACTACGAATTTTTAGCTGGTTTGATTTTGAGCTGAATTTGTTTTGGCTGGATAAGAAATCTATGTTAAAGCCAGATGTAATTATAGTATCTAGTCTTTCTCTATTAACAATATTGAATGGTGTTTTTTTAAAAAAAAAATATAAATGCAAATTAGTTTTTGAAATTAGAGATATTTGGCCTTTAACATTAGTAGAAGAAGGGGGTTTTAGTCCAAAAAATCCATTTATCATTTTTTTGGGTTTTATCGAACGTTTGGGTTATAAACGATCCGATTTAATTATAGGTACCATGCCTAATCTTGGTCAGCATGTAAAGAAAGTATTGGGTTATTCGAAGTCGGTTCATTGTATTCCAATGGGTGTGAGCAAAGGCATGCTAATAAATCCACAAGATATTAGTCCAGAATATATTAAAAAACATTTGAAACCTGGTTATTTTAATGTGGTTTTTGCTGGATCAATTGGCATAACAAATGCGTTAGATACCTTTTTTAAGGCAGCTGAAATATTAAAGAATAATTCAAAAATTAGATTTATCATTGTTGGTGATGGAGCTTTGAAAAATTCCTATCTAAAACAGTTTGGTTATTTGCCAAATCTGATTTATTTTCCTAAAGTTGATAAAAACCAAGTTCAATCTTTTTTAGCTTATGCAGATTTGGTATATTTTTCTGTATTTAAATCTAAAGTTTGGGATTATGGTCAATCTTTGAATAAAATTATTGATTATATGATTTCAGCAAAACCTATTATAGCCTCGTATAGTGGTTATCCTTCAATGATTAATGAGTCTGGTTGTGGTTATTTTATTCCAGCAGAGGATTATCATTCTTTGGTTATTAAAATCAAAGAGATGGCGTTAATGACAGAATTTGACCGTAATACTATGGGTGCTAGAGGATTAAGTTGGTTATTAGAAAACCGATTATATGAAAGGTTAGCTGAAGATTATTTAAAGTTATTATTTGAACAGAAAAATTAAGGTGTTGAAGTAAATCTTTAGTGTATTGTTAAATTAATAAATCAAAGTTATAGCGATCTAGTTAAGATTAATATTAAAACACAAATAAAAGATAAGACAAAATAGATATGTTTAAAATTGTTGAAAAAAAAATTAGAGTTCAATATGTATACTTTAAAGCAAATAAATAGCGTTTCTAAAGTTTTAAAAAAAAATAAAACTAATTACTGGACAGGGTCGGAGTGTAAAAATTTTGAAAAAGAATTTTCTAATTATCATAATATTAAATATTCAATAGCTGTTTCAAATGGCAGTGTTGCTTTAGAGATTGCTTTAAAATCATTAGATTTAAAAAAAAAAGACACTGTTATAGTTACTCCTAGATCGTTTATTGCATCTGCAAGCTGTGTATTAAATTTGGGATTAAAACCTATTTTTGCAGATATAGACAATAATGGAAACTTAAGCATTGAAGGTATAAAAAAAGCTTATAATAAAAGTGTAAAAGCAATAATTGTTGTTCATTTAAATGGATTGTCATGTGATATGGATCCAATTTTAAAGTTTGTTAAAAAAAATAAAATTTTCTTAATTGAAGACTGCTCACAAGCACACGGTGCAATTTATAAAAATAAGAAAGTAGGTTCATTTGGAAATATATCTACCTGGTCTTTCTGCCAAGATAAAATTATTTCAACAGGTGGTGAAGGTGGAATGATTTCAACTAACAGTAAAAAATTATGGTTAAAATGCTGGTCTTTAAAGGATCATGGTAAAAACTTCAAAAGTGTTTTTTACAAAAAACAGAAAACAATATTTAAATGGTTACATGATGATTTAGGATCAAATTATCGAATGACAGAAATGCAAGCTGTCATTGGTAGAGAGCAGTTAAAAACACTAGACAAGCAAATTAAAAAAAGAAATTTAATTGCAAATTTATATTTACATGAATTAAAAGATTATTATTTAAAATATGATATTTTAAAAAAACCAGATTTTGTTGATCACATAAATCATTCAAAAAACAATAAATATATACATGCCTTTTATCGTTTAAATTTATTTATAAATAAAAGTAAGATCAATCAAAACAAATTGATACAAAAAATTAATAAATATAAAATTAATTGTGGCGTTGGATCGTGTCCTGAAATTTATAGAGAAAAAATATTTAAAAAGTTAAAATATTATCCAAAAAAAAGATTATCAAATGCAAAATTACTTGGAGAAACAAGTATTATGTTTCCCATTAATCCTAATAAATCTTTAATTAAAATTAAAAGTGAAATATTCATTATAAAGAAAATAATGAAAAATTATTTATAAAATATTAATTTGATCCATTAAATTTTTTAATAGGATGAGATTTCTTATCTTTCATAAATAAAGATAGACTTATTTTTATAATTGTAAGCAATAAAATTTTTAAATCTAATAAAAAATTATGATTATTTACATACCACAAATCAAGATCAAACTTTTTTAACCAAGTCATATCATTAGATTTAATTTGTGACCATCCAGTAATACCAGGCATTACATGGAATCTTTTTAAATGTTTTTTTTTATATAATTTTTTATACTCATAGTGCAATGGTCTAGGACCAACCAAACTTAAATCACCCTTAATAATATTAATTATTTGTGGTAACTCATCAAATTTAAAAAATCTCAGAAAATTACTGTAACTATTTATATAATTATTTGAATCAATTGTTCTAAACTTAATAATTTGGATTTTCTTATTTTTGTAACCACCTCTATATTGTAAGAAAAAGATAGGCTTTCCATTAAATACTAAAGATAAAATTATTATTATAATAACTAATGGAAACCAAATTGGAAATAAAAAAAAGACTATACTTAAATCAAATAATTTCTTTAACATGCTTTTAATAATTGATTCAGCTGGGATTTATTATTTGTTCCTACAATAACTTTTTTAACTAACTTATCTTTTAAATTAAACATAATTAACTTTCTCAAATTTTTTTTTTGTAGTTTTTTTTCATTACCCACAAAAGTTCTCATTGCAATTATTTTAAAGTTATTTCTTTCAGCATAATTATTGTTCTGGTTTTTAGATAAATTACGATAGATAGTAATTCCATTAATAAACGGATGTTTCTTAATTTTTTTTTCATTTTTATAATATGGAAAAAAATAAAAACTTTTAATAATATTATCTTTTTTTAATTTCACGATTGTACTTTCAATAATATCAAAGGTTCTTTGCTCATAAAATAAATATTCACTAGGATTATTGCACTTGTATCTGTTTACTAACTGGATCATATAAGTATGATTATTACCTAAGTCTTTACGATATTTATAGATTTTTTGTTTAAATCTTTTTAAACTAAATCTTATTTGATCTGTCCTTGGTTCAGAGAGCTTTAGAATGAATGTAAATTTTCTTTTGTTAATTTTTTTTAAACTTTTAATAAGTAAATTATAGGAATTATATTCGTTAGACACATGAAGCTGTCTAATTCCTTTTTTATGAGCATAATCTAAAAAATTTGATAAATCATTACTGTTAGCAAAATATTTTTTCAATTTCATAGTGCCAAGCACTATTTTACTCATGAATTTCATTTATCTGCCAATTTCAATAGCAGCTTTCCACAAAAATCTGTCAGAATCTTTTTTTGGTATAAAGCTATTCCTTCCGTGTAGAATTTCTGAGTCCTTCCAAAAAACTGCTTCACCAGCATTTAATTTTATTGGAGAAATATTTTTTTTTATTTTTTCAGATGTATTAATGAATTTGAAAAACTTTTCTACATTTTTTAAAGATTTTTCTGAATTTTTTTTAGATACACAAAAATAATTGAAATTTATTTTCAATTTTTTATTTTCAATAAATAATATCTTCTTTTTATTGGTGTAGTTAGTTCTTTCATGTAAAATATCTTCAGTGAATAAAAATTCTAACAATTCGGGGTCATCTTGTTTTAGTATCTCTACAAGTTTTTTTAAATCTAAGAATATTGTTTCTCCACCGGATGAAGTATTTGTAACACAACACATTATTGTTGCGTTTGGAAAATTTGGATTATAACTTCCATCGGTATGCAGTGGTTGAGGGTTTGAACTATGTCTGTATGCGTCATTAATATTAGAGTCATATCTTACATCCATCCAAATTTTATTAGCTTGTTGGTTAGATCTATCTCCAAGATTGACATCTTCAGCTAATAGTTTGTATTTTCCAACCATATTTCCAATTTTTTCATAAAAGTCTCTAATACGGTCTTTTGGAGTATTGCTGATCAAATGAAAAACTTTATTATCTTCGATCATCCATGCATCTATAATTGACTTAGCTATCTTTTTATTAAAATCTTCTTTAATGGTGTATTGTTTTATCATAAATTGAATTTATTATAGTCAACTACTTTTAATATGTAAAAATAATTTTAATTTATGAATAAAAAATTAGCGATATTAGGAGCTGGAGGTCATGGTAAGGTTGTTGGAGAAATTGCTTTATTAAACCAATATGAAACTATTGATTTCTTTGATGATAGGTTTCGTGAAATCAAAAGTTTTCCATTTACTATAATTAATACTTTCGATTATTTAAAAGTACATCTAAAAGATTACGATGCTTTTTTTGTTGCAATTGGGAATAATCAAATAAGAAGTGAAAAAATAGAATGGTTCAAAAATCATAAAATGAATATCATTAGTTTAATACATCCTAAATCAACTTTTAGTAAATTTAGTTCTTTAGGGATGGGTACTTGTGTTATGGCTAATGCCGTAGTTAACCCTGGAACTTTAATTAAAGAAGGAGTTATTATAAACACCTCTTCATCTGTTGATCATGATTGTGTAATTGAAGATTTTGCACATATTTCTCCTAACTGTTCATTATCTGGTGATGTAAGAATTGGAAAATTTACTCATTTAGGAACCGGTACATCTGTTTATCCAGGAGTTCATATTGGTAATGATGTTAAAACTGGAATCGGTTCAAGGGTATTTAGAAATATTTTAGACCAAACGATTTATAAAATTTAAAAGAGTAAATGAATTATGGTACACCCATGATAAGAAAAGTTATACTGTATTTTATAAAATAAAAAATAATGTTATAATATTTAAAATTTTAAGAGAGTTTTTTATACTTAAATTTCATGAAAAATTATATAAAAGAATTTTCACGTAGTATTTTAGGTCTTCATCGTTATCCAAAGCGAGCAATTGCTATGATAACAGATGTAGGCTTATGTATTTTATTTACTTGGCTAGCATTTTATTTAAGATTAGAGGAATTTATTAAGATTAATGATGTAACAATTTTAGCAGTATTAATTTCAATATCTTTAGCAATCCCTATTTTTTGGTTGTCAGGTTTGTACAAAATGATTTTCCGTTTTGCAGGCTTATCTATAATTTTAACTGTAGCACTTGCTTCATTAGCTTATGGATTGTTATATTTTTCAGTTATTAGTATTTATGGTATACAAGGCATTCCAAGGTCTATTGGTATTATTCAGCCTATGTTATTATTTTTAGGAATTTCAAGTTCAAGAGTAATTATTAGATATGTATTTGATAATATTTTAACTGAAAATATTAAAAATAAAAAGAATGTATTAATTTATGGAGCGGGCAATGCTGGAAGACAGTTATTGACTAGTTTAGAAAATAACCTTGAAATGAAAGTGGTTGGTTTTTTAGACGATAATCAAAAATTTCATAATCAAATACTATTAGGTCAAACTATTTATGATCCATCAAAGACAGAAAAATTAATTAACAAAAAAAATATTAATTTAGTTTTACTTGCCCTTCCATCAATCTCACGAATAAAAAGAAATCAAATTATTGATGATTTAAATAAATATAAAATAATGGTTAAAACGCTACCTAGTATTCAAGATATTGTTAATGGTAAAATCTCAATATCTGATATTAAAGACTCAACCATCGAAGATCTTCTAAATAGAGAACAAGTCGAGCCAAATTTAGAGTTATTATCTAAGAATATTAGCTCAAAAGTTGTTTTGGTTACAGGAGCAGGTGGTTCTATTGGCTCAGAAATATCTCGTCAAATTATAAAATTAAAACCTAAAAAACTATTATTATTAGAATTAAATGAATTTGCTCTTTATAAAATTAATGAAGAGTTAAAAAATATAATACCAAATTTAAAGATTATTCCTTTACTAATGAATATTCAAAATTCATCAAGATTAAATGAAGTGTTCAAAACTTTTAAGGTAGACACAGTTTATCATGCCGCAGCTTATAAACATGTACCTTTAGTTGAAGAAAATATTTGTGAAAGTGTTAAAAATAATGTCTTTGGAACTTTTCTAATTGCACAGGTTGCAATACAAAATAATGTGTCTAGCTTTGTCTTAATTTCAAGTGATAAAGCAGTAAGAGCAACTAATATTATGGGTGCAAGTAAAAGACTTGCTGAAATTTGTGTACAATCACTTTATCACAATCAAAATAGAAATATTAAATTTGCTATTGTTCGTTTTGGAAATGTTTTAGAATCATCGGGCTCTGTAATTCCTAAATTTAAAAGGCAAATTAAACAAGGAGGCCCAGTAACTTTAACCCACCCTGATGTTACCCGCTATTTTATGACTATAACTGAGGCTTCACAATTAGTTATTCAAGCAGGAGCGATGTCAGAGGATTGTGAGGTATTTGTTTTAGATATGGGAAAAAGTGTAAAAATTAAAGACTTAATTTATAAAATGATAAAACTTTCAGGGTTAACAGCTAAAGATACTAAAAACTTAGAGGGAGATATAGAGATTAAAACAACAGGACTTAGACCGGGTGAAAAGTTATATGAAGAGCTGTTATTAGGTGATAATCCTCAAAAAACTTTTCATGAAAAAATACAAAAAGCACATGATCCATTTATTCCTTTTGATCAACTTAAAATAGATTTAGATAATTTAACTACTTTATTGCAAGAAAATAGAATAGCTAAAGTTAAAGATATGCTTTGTAAATTGGTTCCATCTTATCAATCAAACTCAAAAATTGTTGATCATTTTTATGAAGAACAATTAAATCTTAAAGATAGCGTCGAGTCTCGCTCTAAAGTTAATAATTAAGAAAATAATATTATAAGGATTAAAAATTAATAATTTAATATAACTTTAAAACTTTTATGTATAATTTAAAATATAAAAATACAGTTTTTATTAATTTAATAATTTCTTCAATTATTCCATTTTTAATTTGGGGACCTTTTTTCCCAGATTTAATTGTAAGTGTCTCAGCTTTATTTTTTTTATATTATGTATTTAAAAATAAAAATTTTTATTATTTTTTTAATAAACCTTTAATTATTTTTTTTATTTTTTGTATTTATTGTATTTTAATTAGTATCTTTATAGCTGAAGATGTGATGTTAAGTTTAGAAAGTTCTTTATTTTATTTTAGAATAGGAGTTTTTAGTTGTTTTATTTGGTATTTAATTGATAAAGATAAAGGTATCTTAACTTATTTTTATTATGTGTTAATTTTAAGTTTTTCAGCATTAGTTATAGATGGTTTTATTCAATATTATACTGGAAAAAATTTATTAGGATTAGATATAAATAATCTCCGCGTTTCATCTTTCTTTGGAAATGAGTTAATTATGGGCTCATACTTATCAAGATTATTCCCATTATTGTTTGCTTTATTTTTGATTGAGAAAAAACATAAATATGAAAGTTATTTTATAGCAATTTTATTTATCTTAATTGATGTTTTGATTTATATGTCGGGTGAAAGATCCTCTTTTTTTTATTTAAATTTAGGAACAGTATTTATTATTATCTTAATTAAAGAGTACCAAAAATTTAGATTAGTGACATTTATTATAGCGCTTATCAGTGTTTTTGTTTTAAGTGTAAATAAACCAAATTTGAGTGATAGAATGTTTAAGAACCCCGCTAAAGAAATGGGATTTATTAAAAGCTCAGAAAAACCAACTATCTTTACTCCGGCGCATGATAGTTTATTAAGAACAGCTTTTAATATGTTCAAAGACCAACCTTTGTTTGGGCATGGTCCAAAGATGTTTAGGGTATTATGCGGAGATCAAAAGTATCAGGAGGGAGTTAAACCTTGCGATACGCACCCTCATAATTTTTATATACAGCTATTAGCTGAAACTGGGATTATGGGATTTTTATTTTTATTCAGTACTTTAAGTTATGTTTTATATATGTCTTTAAGACAATTTAAATCTATAATCTTTAAACAAAAAAAACCTTTAACAGACTATCAAGTGTGTTTATTAGCAGGAATGTTAATAACAGTTTGGCCTATTTCTCCAAATGGTAATTTTTTCAATAATTGGTTAATGATAGTTTATAGTTTTACTGTAGGTTTTTACCTTCAATCTATTTATTCTAAAAAAGATATATAATATTTAATATAAAATAGTTGCTCAACAACCTTATTTAAACTATTTAATTTAAACATAATTATTATATATAATTAATCTTATGAATAAAAAAATTCGAGTAGTTAATGACGAAATTGATTTATTTGAGTTAATTCAAATAATTTGGGATGGTAAGTGGAAGATAGTGGCAGCCATAGTTATTTCAGTTATATCTATATTTAGTTACCTTCTTTATTATAAATACAATAATCCAAAAATTTTTACTGCCACAACTGAAATTAGACCTATAACCATTTTAAAAGAGATGGATTACTTTTATATTAATCATATAAAATTTTATACTTTCATCAATTCTAAATTTTATATTCCTACAATTAAAGAAGAAAATTTAGATATTTCTGATGAGATCGAAGAAGTAAAAAAGTTAAAATCTAAAATAGACAAAATATTCCAGACTACCCAAGATTTTGAAGAAATAGAAATATTATTAGAAAAATTAAATTCATTAGCCATTTTAAATAGTAAAATAACAGAAATAACAAAGTTAAAACTTAAAATAAAAGAGATGGAAGATAATTTAGTATATCGCAGTAACAGAATTAAACTTGTTCAAAATTTTTTTGAATTTCCAAAGATAAAAAGAGCAGATCTTTTTAAATATTATCTAGAAACATTTGAACCAAAATATTTTTTTGTAGATGCGATCCGTAAATTTAATTTGTTAGATATTGATCAATATAGTAACGAGGAAGCATATAGTGCAGCAATTAATAAACTTGCTTCAACAGTAAGAATTTTGCCAAGAGTCAATGAATCATCAGGTACTGAATATGCTGTTATTGAATTTACATATTTTGATTTAGAAAAGTGGAAAGTTGTTTTGAAATATGTTGATGAACTTGCAAATAAAAATGTAAAAAAAAAATTACATACTCGTTATAATAAAATTATATCAATCATGGAACAGGATAGAAACTTTAATCTTGAAGATCTTTCAGCAAAAATTAATAACCTTATTAAAGAAATAGAATTAACAAAACAAAGCAGTATTCCTAAAGGATTTCAAGCAACAGAATTGTTTCATTTGGAAAAAATTAAAAGAATACTCGAGCAAGACAAAACTATAGAACGAGCTCGATCAATTCTTGAGACATCTCCTTTAGCAACTGATAATAATGATTTTTCTTTTCTATCATCAGATATTTCAAAAACTAGTCTTAAACCTGGAAGTAGTAATATAAATAGTTATAATTCAATCAAAATGTTAATTTTAGCCCTGCTAGTTGGTGCAACAATTGGAATACTTTATGTGATTATATCTAATCAATTACAATTTCAAAAAAAAGCTAGAAAAAAATAAATTAATTAAACCTATTTTTTAATTGTTAAATTGATAGCTTTTTAGATAAAAAACACCATAGATTAATCTTTACATTGTTATTTAATTTTAGTAGAAAGCACTGCCTGGTGATTATTGCGAAGGGGCAATACCCGATCCCATTCCGAACTCGGAAGTCAAGCCCTTCAGCGCCAATGGTACTTTGTCTTAAGACACG
>MDSY01029197.1_pt1 | contig 19963 bp, 19 predicted proteins | sample 811131 | NCBI WGS metagenome assembly MDSY01 (sample SAMN05326643, study PRJNA326480) | marine metagenome | isolation source: seawater | place: Atlantic Ocean: South West | collected 2010
ACAAATAAAAGCAGATTATTTTAGTGCAAATGGAAGTTACTCTAACTTTAGTCACTCTTATTCATCAGATATAAGGCACTTTGCCATAGGGGTTGCGTTATCTCGACCCAGTGCAGTCCCTATACCAGCCGCCGCTTGGTTGTTTGGTAGTGCATTCATGGGTTTAGGTTTAGCAAGAAAAAGATAATAAACTTAGAGACCATCGCTTAATAAGAGGGCTATTTGCATCACGGATAATTACAACCCTATAAGAATTCTAAGCATGTTAATTGATTTTTAGTGCGACTGCCGTATCTTCTATATGCCGCAAGGTTACCGCTAACTCCTTATCGCTTTGTGGTGCCGCCATATCTTCAAATCCACGTAACAAAACCAAACGGGTCACCCCCAAATCTTCGTAGCGCTTAACCGTATCCAGATCAACAGGTCCGGGAGGTGTCATGGTAATTTCCAACTCACCCAGCGCTGCAGGGCGCTCATATTGCTGGGCAGCTTGCTTTAAACCTTCGATAGACGCGGCAGTGGTTTCAACATCCTCAAAAAAACCGTACCAGCCATCACCCTGTTTTACTGCGCGCCGATAAGCCGGTAAAGAGCTACCACCAACAATTATCGGTGGGTGTGGTTTTTGTATTGGTCTGGGGTTTGATTGCACACCACTGATTTGAGTAAACTGGCCTTTAAAGTGAGGCTTTTTCTCTGACCAAAGGACTCTTATCGCTTCAATATGCTCTGTGACTCTTGCACCACGCTCTTCGTAAGGTATGCCGATAACATCAAACTCTTCTTTGACATAACCGACACCAACACCAAATAGTAGACGACCGTTAGACAATACATCGATACCGGCTAACTCTTTTGCCAATACCACGGGGTTTCTTTGCGCTAATAAAATAATTCCGCTGCCCAACAAAATGCGTTCAGTAATGCCAGCTATAAATGCTAATGTAGCAACAGTGTCTACCATGTTAGTTTCGGGAGGAACCGGTGATGAACCTGATTGTGGGTCAACCAACACCACATGCTCGCCGGTCCAAAGAGATTCATATCCAGCATCCTCAGCAGTTTTAGCGACCTTAATGATGGCCTCTCGGGTAGAAAAAACGCCGGTATTGATGCCAAAAAAACCAATTTTCATTATCTACTTATCCTTGATTGTTGTGCCTTGTTGCAATAATTAAAAGTAATATTACGCTTTAACCACGTTGACCAAAATATGATAACTTTTTTAACGCTTAACAGTATCAAATTATTATTTCACTGGTTAAAAGAAAATTTATCTTTAGCCTGCCAATAGCCGACGGCACCCATAGCCAGCTTTTACTCATCTTTGGTATCCGACAAAGCGCTACCATTATTTTGATGAGTGCAAGGCTGATCAGTCAGGTTTAACACCCGCCTGCATTATCCGTAATTGCATCTATTAGGCTTGGATCTTAGTCTCGTAACCAGCGCCAACTTCAATCGCTTTAGCCTAAACACTTTTTTCTTTATGCTTATTTAAATATTCTAAGGCAACGATACTGCATGCCTTATCTTCTTGAAATCGTTTATTGGTCAATCTTTTTTTAAATACTTTAGCATTAAAAAACTAATAAAAAGTTTTGCGCAGGAACAGAATTTATTGCGGGCTGACCCAGAACGCTAACTGATGCATTAATGAATGGATCATTGAATATGTAGACTTGAGACTCAGGTTCTACAGAACTGGTTTTTTCATAAGTGACCGTTGGATTTCTGAAATCAAAATAAGCACGGTTACCATTGCTCACTTCTATCCCGTTAAACCCAAGATCACTGCCTCATAAGAGATAGCACCAAACGAATTCAAACTGTTGAATAAAAACAGACACGCAATTACTCTAAACCTATTTTTTGTTCTCCAGGCTTCTTTTAATGTTATAGCCCTAACGCCATGTTGGCAACGACGTTGGACTTTTTTTTCTGCTCCTTATAAAACCTACACCCACTAATGCACTACCCAATAACCAAGCGGCAGCTGGAATTGGAACAGCCGTTGTCACGACTCTAAATGAGTAATCGACTAAGAGGGAACCTGTTTGAGTTCCCATAGTAACTTGGTTGCCCGTAATATTAATATTAAGTGAGTCCATCAGATTTTCATTTATTATGGATTCGTTTAAATAAACATAGGAGTTTTCATTCACCCAAAATTTCCAATCAATGGGGTTTGCAGCTGTCCATTGCGTCACTTGAATTGATTCAATCACAGATCCAACTAAATTAACTTGAAAGAAATCTGAATCTGAAGAGGTTAAACTGCCAACAATGTCAAAAGATCCAATACCAATATCCGAAATAAAAGTCGGAGATGGCCGCAAGTCACTGAGATCGACGGTCAATCTGTCGTTATAAATGACGGTAGCGTTAGCAATAGATGATAAAAGAACCGTTAGGCACGCAATTAAGCGAAATAGATAGGTCATCCTTATTCTCCAGTTTCCAATGTATATTTAACCCTAACGCCATCTTCGAAACGTCGCTGGGTATTTGTTATTATTGTTGATAGGAACCACTAGGCACCCGAATAAGTGAGCTCGATATTCAAGCGAGGGAGAGGCAATAAGCAGCTCAATCCATCGAGGGCTATATCAAACTAAACAGCTTAATTATCAACCATATTTAATTTAAAAAGCAAGCCCAATATCTGTCATGAGATTATAATGATAAGCTACTGATAAATATGTATAAACCCAACAAACTTAAATTGCTTTGTGCAGACTTTTCATAAGCTGGTAGCGAATCACTCAATGCGCAATCGTCAAATTTTATTTATCTCAAAAAAAGAACCTGTCATAGAGCGAATAATAAAATCGCCGAACACCGCCAATTCTTCGTGTGATAATTAAACGCATTGCCTTTAATATAGACTTGAATCAGCCCATGCAATGGCCAATAACCCGCATGGAGACTGGATCGGGCTGAACGTCATACCGCCATGCTACTGAAGCAAAATGTCTAAAGACCGTTTAATGGTTGCAGGGACTATTTTCTATTGTCTTTAACATCCAGTCATTGCTAATGAGGGCACAACTCACGCTACTTGCATTCAACTGGAGTTTATCATCGGTCAATGGCAATCTTATCTGAGTCGCGCATTAAAATTATTGTACAATGGGCGAGTTTTCTTAAAACACGATGGTTAGTTAAGACTATGGATACCAATAAAGACAAGATTGCATCACTGTTTAACACATGGAATGCTGCTTTAAAGACGGGCGACCCAAGTAAGGTAGCATCCCTTTATGAAAAAGACGCCATTTTACTGCCTACCGTATCGAATAAAGTTCGACATAACTGCAGTGAAATTGAAGACTACTTTGTCAATTTTCTGAGCAAAGCACCACAGGGCAACATTGATGAATCGAATGTACGCATCTTTGACCAACTGGCCATTAACTCGGGCGTCTATACGTTTACTTTTAAAGACGGCACTACAGTGCAGGCACGTTTCACCTTTGTTTATTGTTGGAACGGCAATCAATGGATGATTGTTGAGCATCATTCATCACAAATGCCGGAGTAAACTTTAATGTGTCTGGCGGTAAGACTGAATCTGTTCGAAACTGTTCGCTCACCGGCGCATGGCCTGTCGGTAGGTCATGTGAGTACCGATAATAATAACGAATACCCTGATCGTTGCAGAGTAACGACGTGTCGTCATCGCGCTGAAAGTAGAAGTATACTCATTAATTTTAAGGTTACATCACAACTCTATTTATGATGCGCGCAATGACTTTTTTCCTGTGCAACCTACATCTATTTCGCAAAAAACGTCGCCTTTCTAAGCCACATTTCTGCAGTTAGCAATGATGAAACGCGACTGTTTTCAAAGACCTTTATAAATGCATAACCTGGTATTCATAATCCATTTGATTACTATTGTCACTACGAACTTATAAGAGTAAAGTCGATACTGATTTGTAACAATTAGTCAGCTTAACCGTTCATTCATCTAGAGGTAGGTTTTCATGCCGCAGCTGAACAATTCAAATAATACATTGAGAGCCTCGCTAAATCTGTGTCAAAGTGTCGCTGAATTATCGGGTTTAGCGACGTTGCTAATTCTAATAGCAGTGAACGTTTATGCCGTTCCAGCGTGTGAAAACCACAATCCCAATCGCAATGCCTATTTTGGCGACCTACATGTGCACACAGCTATCTCTGCCGACGCAGTTGGCTATGACGTCACTATTCGTCCCGACGAGGCCTATCGCTACGCCTTCGGCGGCATTGCCAACTTGCCCTCCGTGACAGGCGAAGTTATGCGGCAATTTCAAAATCCGCGACCGCTCGATTTTATGGCGGTAACCGACCACGCTGAACAGATGGGCGAAGTGGTGGTCTGTCAAGATAGCTCAAGCGAAGGTTATAACAGCGAGTACTGCAAGGTCATGCGCAATTCGGCCGGCACTAATCCTTGGATAATGATTAAGGGCATCGTGTCTCCTTTTGCCCGCCATGACAAAGAAGTTTGCGGTAAAGATGGCCAGCGCTGCAAAGTCGGCCAAACCAAAGTCTGGCAAGAAACCCAACAGGCAGCAGAAAACTGGAACAGTGAATGCAAGCACACCGCCTTTGTTGCTTATGAATACAGCTCTTTTCGCCTAGGCTCAAACCTTCACCGTAATGTTATCTTTCGCAACGACAAAGTGCCTACCGCACCGGTAAGCCATATCGAAGCACCGCATGACTACCAATTATGGCAGTGGTTAGCAAGCGACTGCTTAGATGCCGATAACGGCTGTGATGTGCTTGCCATTCCTCACAATATGAACATCAGCAACGGCCGCATGTTTTCATTAAATTACCCCGGTGCTTGGACACGCAATGCCAAAGCTAAAATGGCAACATTGCGCATGCGCGTTGAGCCTATTATTGAAGTTATGCAGCATAAGGGTGACTCCGAGTGCCGAAACGGTCTACCTGGGGTGCAAGGCGGAGTCGATGAACTTTGTAATTTTGAAAAAATGGAAGACACTATTTTTACTAATAAAGACGGCGAACGTAATGTCGGTGAATGCTATGAAGGCCCGGCCTCTCACTGGGTTCCTCACCTAGGACCATCGTGCCTGTCCCGACAAAGCTACGCTCGCACGGCTTTAATAGAAGGGCTAAGACAAGAAAAAGAAATTGGCGTTAACCCCTTTAAGTTTGGCCTCTCTGCGTCTACCGATACCCACAATGCCATTGGTGGCACGGTAGACGAAGACAACTTCCCAGGACATATTGGCAAAGCGGATGCCAATGTGCTGACTAGAATCTCGACCAGAAAAGGTAAAACAGGCGGTATATCCACGAATCCTGGCGGCTTAATTGGCGTTTGGGCCGAAGAAAATACCCGTGATGCTATTTTTGATGCCATGCAACGTCGTGAAGTTTTTGGTACCAGTGGACCACGAATAAAAGTGCGATTTTACGGCGGTTGGGAATTTGACGAAACGCTTTGCAGCAACAGTGATCACCTTGCCATAGCAGATACCCACGGCGTGCCTATGGGACAAGATTTGCCATCAAGTTCTAGCGCTGCGCCCAGTTTTTTAGTTCAAGCCCAAGCTGATCCCGGTGGCTTCGCTGTGGCGCCAGGAACGCATCTTCAAAAAGTACAGGTGATTAAGGGCTGGATCGGCGACGAAGGCGATCATCATCAAAAAGTTTACGATGTTGCTGGCAATGCGGATAACAGTGCCCATGTTAATTTCGACACTTGTGAGCCGATCGGCACAGGCCATCGCAGTCTCTGCGCCGTTTGGCAAGACCCCGAATTCGATGCTTCGAAGCGTGCCGTCTATTATGTACGGGCCGTTGAAAATCCCAGTTGCCGATACTCACAACACGATTGTATTTCACTGCCAGAAGATCAACGGCCCGCTTCATGCAACAACGGGTTGTTTGCCAAATCTATACAAGAACGCGCTTGGTCGTCACCGATCTGGTATACGCCTTAAGCACGCCTCTCAAACAATAGAAATACACCCGCGGCATTTCTATCGTAGAACTGCAAGAGTCATTAAACGCACCTACATACAGTCAATCAATGCGTCTCGCCGTGGCTTTAGTACTCTGGCAATATCGCCTCAGCCAGCTTGAACAGGGATAATAGCAACGGGGATATTACCCATTCTTGGCATGCCCGTAATAGGGTCATAATCAACTTCAGTGCGGATTAATCGGCCGGTGTTACTGCCCAATTCATGATAGCGATGGTCTTCGTCAACCAGCCCACCAAACGCATGCGCCATTGCCACGACTCCAGGTAAAAGCGAGGCATCACTTTCGACGATGGCCGGTATTGAATCGTGTTCAGTTGATATATCGACCCTGTCGCCATTACTAATTCCAAGCGAGTTAAGGTCGTCGGGGTGCATCCATAATGGATTCCACCGCTTGTCGCCAGTGAGTTTTTTAATTGAGCGACCCACAGAGTTCATAAAATTATTGTGCCGCCGAGGAATGTACCTAAATGGGTAATCTGGCGTGTGATGTTGTAAACGGTAATCTTGGGCATAAACATCAGCCAATTGCGACATCATAAAATCGTTCGCTAAGGCAAGGCGCGCTTCGCAATCGGGATCTTTTTCGGCAACAACAACATCACTGTCAAAGACATGGCCGTGCGGATACTGTTTAACTTCGGTCAGCGGAATGCGTGATTGGCTACAGATATGCTCATAAATAGCTTCGGTGGTTGGCTTTTTATTTATATCCAACACCATCATCGCCATTGGCGACTCGACGTATTTTGCCGTTCCAAAAAATGCAACGTACGTCAACTCTAACTCAAGATGCTTTGCCATATCGTAAAAGAATTCCCATTCTTCGACCACATCCGAGCCTGCGGGCGGGTCCGAAATTCTTGGCGAATATTGTGCATAGGCACTTGGAAAACCAATACCTGTCCCGAAAAATTTGATTGCTTCACCGCTTTGGCTCATGCCGGGGGTTTCAAGCGAGTGCTTGCAGGCAATGACATAGTCAGCCAATCGCGCGGTTGAGGACATCTCAACGTCAAAAGTTAATAGCAGATCGAGCTTTTCCATCGCACGCTGCGTTTTACGCTGGTCGGGCCAAGCGGCCATTGGGTTGCCACCTATGCAAATGAGCGCTCTCACCTGCCCTTCGCCTTCCAGCAGAATTTCATCCGCCAAGGCAGCGGTGGGCATGCCAGCAGCCGTATCCGTTAAATTACGTACGCGAAGGGTTTCACCAAAGCCCCAACCTTTAAACGGCGCCAATGGCTGCGCTTTAGGTGTATAGGCCGGCAACATGGCATTGGGTCGCGTCACTTTATCACCGGCATGCGTGTAGGCAGCACAAATCGTATTTAAACACGCGAGCAAATATTCTTTGAGATTGCAGTACATAGAAAAGCTACTGCCGGTACCGCTGTTACCGTGCTTTACTGTTGCCTTAGCAAAGGTTCTTGCCGCTGCGATGAGGTCATCGGCAGCGATACCAGCACGATCAGCAACGTATTTTGGTGTGAAACCTGCAACACGTTCTTTTAGCGTGCTAAAGCCTTCAGTATTATCGGCAACAAACGACTCATCGTAGAGTTGCTCTAAAATGATCACATTTAACATTCCCGCTAGAACCGTATGGTCTTCGCCAGGACGACTTTGCAAGTGAATATCGGCCTTTCTTGCAGTATCAGAGACACGGGGATCAATCACAATCAACTTCAATCCACGAGCGAGCGCCTGCTTTAATTTTTGGGCAGGATTTTGTCCATGAATTCCCGCCGCTTTTGAAATGATCGGATTAACGCCCATCAATAACCAGGCATCGGCACGATCAAAGTCGGGCTCGCCGCCCAGCCACTTACCGTGTGCAGCAAGTGAAATCTGTTTACCCGGCTGATCGATGGTATTAGAGGTAAAAAACATGCGTGAGCCAATCGCACGCAAAAATGCATTGCCGGTTCCAGCAGCGGCTGGGTAACCCACATTCGGTGTGCCCACATAAATGGCAACCGAACGTGGACCATACGTATCGATTAAAGACCGTATTTTCTCTGCAGCTTCTTTCGCCGCCTGCTCACTTTGTATCGTCGCAAAACTGCCGTCATGTTGTCTTTTAAGGCTATGTAGTAAACGGCCTGCATGGTTGTGCATCTCGGGCAACGCCCGCCCCTTCGGGCAGGTATAGCCTTTAAAGAGTGGGTTGTCCGGGTCACCCGTCACCTTTGTCACTTTGCGACGTCCGCTATCATCTTCAACACTGGCCAGCACGCCACAATGCGCAATGCATAAGCGGCACAGGGTCGGTACAGTTTGAGTATTATTATTTTTATCGACTTCAGTCATAGGCTGGCTCATAGGGCAGTTATTGAATAAGCATCATATTAGGATTACTGTAAACTGATTTCAGGATATAGCCAATCGTAATTCGTTATTAAACTCCAATTATTTATTAAATATATGCAAGTCAGCATATCTTACTAATAAGACATCACAGCTGATAAACTCTTAATTCTCAATAACTAAGAATACAAACTTTTAAAACCATTTAACCAGCTACTCACACCACTAAGAGAAAGCGTTTTTTAAGCCTATGATTAAATTGAAATTTTAATATTATTAAGTGCAGATTGCTTAGTTAATAGCGTTTAAGTCTTAATATATAGCTTATTTTAATTCCCTTTGATAAGATAAATTGATAATAATAATTAAGAATTGATCACTATTTTTCAAAATAACGCTCGCTATGAATAATTAAAATAAAAACGCATCATTACTTTTTACGGCTCTCCGATCTAATAAGAGGTAATTACAATGTTAAGGCTGCTTTCAATTCTCACTATATTCACTTCCTTGAACTGTTGGGCGCCGCATTATAGTGACTGGTCTGGTGTTAGATTTGAGGATTGGAAGATTGCACCAACATTAGCCTCAGGAGGAAGTTTTGCCGAGCATTATTCTATTCATAACGATCAAATTGCCGTTCTTGAGCATTATGAATATGCCAGAAATAATTTAATCAGTGAAGCAATTGCTGGCAGTGGCGTAGCCAGAAAAGATCCATCACAGGTTAATATTTATCAATTTGACGGCACGGACTGGAATCTAACAAGCTCTTTGCTTGAGCCCGATATCATAGAGGCAACACCGTATGTTAGCCCAGAAGAGCCCAGTGTTATTATTTCAAGCGAAACTGGTTTTGGTCAAAGCTTGATAATTAGGAATGATATATTATTTATTGGTATGCCCTCTTTAGGTGCGGCTTCGCTTTATGCGAAGCAACCGCATCCAACAATACCTGAGTCGCATGTCTGGACACACCACAATGATATTTTACCCTTAGCCGTATCATTACCCACCGAAGGTTTTGGAAAAAGAATGGCTTTTTCTGAGGAGGTATTAATCATCCAGAATGATCAGGGGGCATTATTTGTTCACAAGAAAAACGGTGTGGCTTTAAAATGGGAACTTGATCAAGAAATTTATATTGATGAACCATGCTTCAGTAAAGATTTTGAATTAAGTGGAAATACATTAATGATTGGCTCAAAGGATGGATGCACTGGAAAGGTATGGATCTTTGAAAGCAATGGTGACAAATTCAATTTATCTGAAACACATTTTAGCCCCGATCCATCACCGCACCCTGCAGATTCAGAATTTGGTCACAGTGTTTCAATTAATGGTAACAATGTATTAATTACTCATTCTAGGTATCAATTAAATCAGCATGGTTTTAGTGGCGCCGCCGGCATTGCATACATTGGTAAAAAAGCGCCTGGTTTGCCTTTGAATATGACGAGTATACTAAATCCGAATGATGCTGGAACCGGTGAATTTGGCTGGGATGCCGATATATTAGATAACAAGGCTCTTGTTAATGACCCTTACTTCTCTTCTGTGGTTGATGGCTCTATAACCGAGTCAGGACTAGGGATGAATTATCTCTATGTAAAAACAGCTGAAGATACTTGGGAAAATCTATCCAAATTAAGTAGGTCGGATGCCGCTGCTATTTCTTGGTTTGGGCGCTCCGGGGTTGAGATAACTGATAGCGACTTTGCAGTCGTTGCTGATCCTTACTCTGAATCGGGAACACACCCAGCTAGTGCTTTTGGTGGCCTCTATATTTATGACCTTAGAGAGATGGAAGGACTCTATGTCGAGCCCATTTACGATGAGGATATTCCAGCGATAGGAGTAATTGGGTCATTAATGCTGGCTTTGTCAATACTCGCCGTGGGTTGGTCTCGAACAAGAAAACGATAAATGATATCGAATAAAACACAATTTTTAACGTAGCATAACTTTTTCTTCGCTGCTGAAGATTAACAGGTTTGATAAAAATGCTTATCTCATTATCTCGATGTTTAATCCTCACACTGACGCTCAGCATACCGTTACTGTCAAAAGCGGTGTATCCTGATTTAATTCAAGCGAATCTAACCAATTTACATTATATCGAAGAAATTTCTAAGTTTCGCTCTGGCGCTGGTCATGAATTTTATTATGACGCTACTTTTCCTTTCGGCGCCACTGATAGCTCAGAACCACCCAGTAGCATGAAGCATTATCTTTCGCCCTTTAACCAATACAAAGACAGTAACGGGACGAATGACTTAATACCCATCTATGCGCCATTTACAGGTAACATTAACCGCGTCACAAATGAAAGCTGCTGTGGCCATATCAATAAAAGAGTCGAGATTCAGTCGCTTGATAATAGCGCATACACGCTGATTATTTTTCACATCAATCTAAATGAAACCTACCCTCAAATTTATAATGATTGGCCGGCACACTTGTGGCCTGCACATTTGCCTGATGACAGTGAGTATGAAACGGTATCGGTTAACACCGGTGATTTGCTTGGCTATGCCGATTTAAGAGGCGTTAATGATTTTGATATCGCGGTACTGTGGGAAGATGGGGGCGACCGTTACTGGGTGAGTTATTTTGAGTTACTCTCGACAGCAGTAGCAGACGAATACCTTAGACGAGGCATCAGTCTTGAAGCACTCTCTGTTTCTCAATCAACTCGATTAGCTGAGCCGGTCACTTGGTGGGGGGGTCGCAATGATGACGATTGGGTGTTGCTGCTAACGCCTTATCCTATTCCCGCTATCGGGGGCATAGGCTTCATTGCATTAGGGATATCGATACTCAGTCTCGGTGTGGTGAAACTAAAAAAAAGGGTCTTTGTTAATCACTCGTGCAACTAGCGACTCTTTCTACTCATAATGCTTAATATGAACATGAATTTAATATCAACTAACAATCATAAGGCATTGATTAGAATGGCCTTGTCATATTAACTCACCCAAAGACAGCTCATCACAACGCACACGGTTAAATGAACTTACAGAAATGACCCGCTGTAAAACTTCGATATGATAAACACAGTAAACCTCTGCTGCTTAAAAGGCAGCAGAATTTTATGGCGCCTTTTCGTTAGTTTATCGCTATAAGCTGGCCTCAATACTGAACAAAAAAATAGGAGCGGTAAATGTCAACGAATGCGCAATTATCCAATATATTACGCATCAGTTCTGACTGTCATGCAGACGCACTTCCCGCTACGTACTTGGACCATATGCCAACCAAATATCACGAGGCTGCCGATCACTGGTGGTTGGACTATGCAAAAGAAATGATTCAAGGAACAGGGACTTTCTTCGACCAAGAAGCATTAGAGGAATTTTCGGAACTCAGTGGCTAAGAAGGCACAACGAGATTTAATGCCGCTTCTGTCGCAGCGATAGCGGAAGCTGCTGCTGTTCTGGCTTTACTGAATGATGAATCAAGCCCTTTTGCACCGCGACGCGGTGAATTGTATGCCGATGCACGATTGCAAGAATTGGAAGACGACGGCATTGCTGCCGAGCTCATCTTCCCTCAATGGCGCTCTTTGGCGCAGGTCTCACGCAGTATCGAAATGAAGCCAGTTCAGAGCATAACCTTGAGAAAAACCGTGCTTATAACCGGTGGCTCGCTGATTTATGTGATACTAATCCCGGTCGCCATGCCGGCGTGGCTCTTATTAATGTCGATAATATTACTGTAACGGTTGAAGACGTTCGTCAAGCCAAGTAGTTAAACTTATTTGGCGGCATTATGCTTCCCGTCAGCACTGACTCTCATCCCTTTTATCACCACCCAAGGTATGAGCCATTATGGGCAGTTTGCAGCGAATTGAATATGCCTATCCATGTTCACTCGGGCTGGTCACCTGATCATGGTGATGTGCCCAGTGCACCCGCAATGTTTATAAGCGAAGTGGATATGTGGGCACATCGCCCATGTTCAGTCTTAGTATGGTTAGGTATTTTTTTGAAGGATACCCTAACTTAAAGTGTGTTTTTACTGAGACCGGCTGCTCATGAATTTATCGCAGGTGATACTGAAGGTGCATTCCCTGGTGAACAAGAAGATAACGAGTTTACTGATATGCAATCGGGTACAGGAATATTCTCTTTACTTACCAGATACTCTATTTCAGACCCTTCGTCTGCGCCTGAATTATGTGACGAAAATTCAATTAACGATGTCTGCTTCGGTAGGTTTATCATACATAAATCTTATAGGCTTGATGAAAATAATTTTCTTACGCCAGTACCAAGCCCAACCAGCTTCTGGTTATTTGCTTCGAGTTCAGCAGGCTTAGGATTAGCCAGAAAAAATATGTTTAACTCTCTAGCGAAGAGCGATGACTCATCTATAACTTTTTAATTTTTTAAAAATTAACACTGTTCAGAGGCATGAGTCAGGCATCGGCGCGATCAAAATCAGATTCACCGCCCAACCACTTACCATGCGCAGCAAGATCCATGATCCGTAAGGTTTGATCTCCGTAGTTTGTCACGGCTAACTTATTGTTACGCACGTCAAGTCCATGAGGCATGCCCATCCCTTCGATTGATCGAGATAACGATAATCTTCCGTCATCTGATAAACTGAATACATCAACACGATCCAGGTACTGATTGGCGGCATATATCTCACCGTCGTAGGCTTTACAGGCATCGAGATGCCCTTTACCCTTCCAACGACTGATGAATACAGGCTCAGTTAAACGCAGATCTTCGGGAACTTTATAAACATAGGCCGTCGCGAACATCCACCACTGCTTACTTAAAATACGCGCGCTTGCGGTGCCAACTTTAATATGGTCGGTGCGCGCAAAGACCACCGCATAACCATTTATAAACGCGATATCTTGACACTGCTGATCAGTATCAATTTGATGAATAACTGTCTTAGACTGCCAATCGACAATCTGATGACATTTATTCTTAGCGCCGCAATAAGCCAACCATAATAAGCCTGGATGACCCGGTATGAATCGAACGCCATGGAGACCTTTGTAGTTATTCAGATCTAATTCTTGCTCAAAAGAAATTTCATTGTCTGTCAGGCGATATATCCCCACAGAACCTTGATAAAAATTACTGACAACAATAAGGTTATCCTGAAAATCTATTAAATCTGTTTGCACACAAGATCCATCAGAAATGACAGTTGGATGCGTGTTTATGATCTCTAGCGCGCCATTTTTTAAGACCGTTAAATAAATTAGCTTGTCATTAAAATCAGCACAAATCATACGGGTATCATCAACAAAGTTAACCGAAGTCAAGCCACTGTTGCGTGTTTTGTCTTTAATAGTAACCAGGTGAGGCTCTTCTACCACTGGAAATTTATGAATTTCAACGGAGGACATTTTTTTCTCCTTGCTTACCCATGCTTACCCATGCTTAAACATTAAAATTATTTTATACCGCCATTCCAGCCCGTTAACGAATGGCTTAATAACGCCAGTGTAAAGATTGTTTCTGTCGTCAGTGCTATCTACACTGTTGTAAATCGTTATATTATTAAATATAACAGGTATAAAAAAACCTTTAAACCCATATAATAACGTTTGATGAGTGGTTGAATCGACTCTGAATCTTTTTTTTGATAAGAGATGGCATCGATAGGGTTGATTTTTGAGTAAATTTTAAAGTTTCTGAGTCCAAACATACCCTCACATAAACAGTTAACTGTCTGGGGATAAATAATGTAAACAAAGATTTTAACCGCAAGAAAACTTACAATCAGCCTTTGATACTCAAGCAGACGGTTCAAAAAACTTTAAATGGCAAACTGCTATGCCGAAAGCAAACCAGAGGTCAACATGCGACTCATTGAGGTAACGCGAGCACGTATGACTTCAGGCTCAAAAGTATCGCGACCAATAATACTGTTAATTTGCGGCTGCAACAGGACAGGACCGAGCTGAAGAAATATAAACTGAAACACAGCCCAAGTGCTATCCCTTTGTTGCGGCAACTGTTGCACGGTATCAAGACGTTCAACAAACACTTTTACTGTTTCGAAATAAACAGCAAACGACTCTCTTGCTGGCTTATCATTTCGCATGGCTAACTGGCCAAGGTACTGAAAATATTTTATTTTTGGCGAGACCTCGGCGATTAATCGCTGCGTCATTTCTTCAACTTGCTGTTCAGCCGACCCAGTCTCTGAACGGCCAAATACAGCAGCAAAAATCGCGGCCACCTCTCTTTCTACTGCCGTATCACAGGCTGATATCAATCCCGCTTTTGAGCCAAAGTAATGCCGAACCAAACCCAGAGAAACATCAGCCTTAATAGCGACTTCACGCATATTAAGCGATGTAAACCCCCGTTTGGCCACAATATCAATGGCGGCGCTGACTAAATCGTAACATCGATCAATCTGTTTATTTGCCTTTGGTCGGCCCACTTTACGATTATGTGACATGTTATCCTCTAGCATTTGAATTAATTATACATTTGTATAATAATAAAAAAAATACATTCCGTAAACCCACCACTAATGAGGAGATCTTCGATGGTCAGCGCCCAATCTGGTTCACAATCGGTGTTTAATGACACTTATGTGGACGCTCGCACGATGTTTATTGGTGAGGCCAATAAAACGGGGGCAATCACTGAATCGTTTGAACACCCAGCAAGGCAAGGCCCTCATGGCGAGACATTAACCGCTGGTGCATTAACAATGGATACCGCCTGGATAGGACCTCGCGACGCAACAGCCGTAATGGTGATGATTTGCGGAACTCATGGGCCAGAAAGCTTTACCGGCGCGGCATTACAACTAGACTGGCTTCAACAACACAAACAACTGCCATCAGCGTCAATGGCGATGCTACTGATTCATGCCGCTAATCCATTTGGCTGGGCATATTGCAGTCGCACCACCGAAAACAATGTTGACCTAAACCGCAATTTTATCGACCATTCACACCCGCCTGAGCAAGGCGCATTAACCCAACCGATTCAAAAGTTACTGAGCCGTTCAAGCGCTAAAGGGCCACACTTTAAAAGAATACTGTTCGGGCTTGTTAAACGACTATTGCGTATTGGCCCTACTAAAATACTTGATGAGATATCACAAGGCCAATACAGTCATCCGAATGGCATTGGCTTTGGAGGAAACAGCGCCGAGTGGTCAAACCTAACGCTTCGCTCAATTTTTACTCGTCAGCTGAGGCATGCTGAGCGAGTCACTATTATCGATTGGCATACCGGTATCGGAAAATACGGCAAACCATGCTTTTTATGCTTTGATCATCCTAATACCGATGAATACAAACGCGCACGCCGTATGTGGGGCGCCGGCATTGACAATAGCAATGCGAGTTACTCTTCTGGAAAACGTCCCAGTTACCAAGGTTTATTAATTAATGCTCTGCGTGACACGGCGCAAGCGACAGGCGCCAAGACAACGAGCTGTGTGATCGAATTTGGCACTTATTCCAACATCAAAATGCTTAAAGCTTTACTCATAGATCGATGGTTACGTTGCGCTGCAAACGCTGCGAAGCCTGAAACGAAAATAAAATTACAGACGCAAATGCTGCGCTTATTTTATCCAAGCGACCCATATTGGCGCGCCAGCGTTTTAAAAAGTGGCAACGCCATTATCTTAAAAAGTCTAGCCAGCCTTCATGATCAAATGATGGAGCCGTGAATCCGATGACCTTTGATCATGCTGTTGTTTATGTGCCTAATTTGAGCCAAGCGATAAACAATTTCACTCAGCTAGGTTTTATCGTTGTACCCGGCGGCGAGCATAATCATACACATAACGCTCTGATTATTTTTAATGATCGATCGTATGTCGAGTTATTATCGTTAAAACCTACGTGGTATCGCCCACTGCTTCGGTTAACAGCAGTCATGGGCCTTATCGCCTGTCTTGCTGATAGAAAAACGGATGTCTCTTGGCGCTTCATGCGCTGGATAACACAAAGCTATGGCGCTGTTGATTGGTGCGTTCGGGTCGACAATGTTGATGCTGCACTTGACCAACTTAAACCGATTAACGTCCCTACTCTTAAAAGCCAAATGCAGTTTCGGCGCCGACCCGACGGAAAAATTGCCCGCTGGATGCTCGGCAGTCCCAAAGACCTTGACCTGCCATTTTTGATAAGCGATGTAACAGCGGCAGAAATACGTGCACCATTGGGCGAACACACTAAACACCCGAATGGAGCTCAGCGCGTAAAACAAATAAATATTTCACTTGATGGGACACGCGGTGACTCTCAGCGCAGCGTTAACCGTCTCAAGACGTTTCTGAGTGTATCCGCTGGCGATAAAAATACAGGAAAAGACATTTTTACGCTGGAAAATATCACCGTCTGCATCGCAAAAAAACCTAATACAGCAGGTAGGTTCAGCTTAGAACTCAGCTACGATGGCGATAGCCGACAACAACTTGACAATAGCACCACTTGTGGCATCACTGTTTGGCTTAGCCCCGACCATTAAGCCTCATTACTGGGTAATCACACACACTCAATAAAAAAATTTCATCAAACATTGTTAATGTCGCCATAAATATAGACGAGAAACTTATCAGTACGCCAATGTTTCAAGAGAGTCATCTTTTAAAAGAAAATTTTTTAGGGAATGAAACCATGGAAATTAAACCAGCACATGCCAACGCACTTTTTGACGTCATTGAATCGCACACGCCGGAATGCTCACTAGGTGAAAATTATCGTGCTTGGTTAATTGCATCTATGCAACAAATACGCGCCGATTTTAATCGATCGGCTGATACGCATTTACAAAAATTCAATTTACATGCGTACGACAACGTTCATATTTATCTCAAAGATGAATCGTCGCACCCCACCGGTAGTTTAAAGCATCGTCTGGCTCGGTCGCTTATCTTATATGGACTTTGCAACGGAAAAATTGGCCCTAACACCTATTTAATTGAAGCTTCATCCGGAAGTACGGCCGTTTCAGAAGCGTATTTTGCGCAATTGCTTAAACTGCCTTTTATTGCTGTGGTTCCAAAAGAAACGTCAAGCGAAAAGCTGATTCAAATTGCTCGTTATGGCGGCAAAACTCTCCAAGTAGACGCCGAGGATATTTATAAAGAAGCGCAGCGACTGGCGACTGAGCTCGGTGGATATTATCTTGATCAATTTACTAATGCAGAACGCGCAACTGACTGGAGAAGCAATAATAATATTGCCGAAAGTCTGTTTCAGCAAATGGAAAATGAAACACATTCATCACCGGATTGGATTGTTATTGGCGCAGGCACCGGCGGAACATCTGCCACATTAGGTCGCTATGTTCGCTACCAAGCTCATAACTTTGGTCACACAAGAGTGTGCGTTGCTGACCCAGAAAATTCGGCTTTTTTTGACGGCTATCGCAACAAGAATCCACACCATCAAGTTCATTTGCGATCACAAATAGAAGGCGTCGGCAGACCACGTATTGAGCCATCATTTATTAGTAATGTTGTCGATCGGATGCTTAAAGTACCCGATCAATTAAGTTTCGCAGCTATTTGGTGGATACGCGAAAAAACAGGTCAAGCATACGGACCTTCAACAGGACTGAATATTTGCGGTACACTATTTTTAGCCCAAGAAATGGCAGCGAAAGAAAAATCCGGCAGCATAGTAACGCTTATCTGCGACAGTGGCGAAAGGTATATGGACACCTGCTACTCAAGAAAATGGCTCGTCAGCCGAGGCATTGATATTGACAAGGAGTTGACCACGCTGAAATTAGCGTTGGCGCAATAATAAAGTGTTTAAAGACTTCAAGCATGGCTCGGACCTTGTTCACCAGCGATAAGCTTGTACTGACAGCTCGTCAAATCAAAATGATGGTTGGCTTTGGCGCCGCTTTATTTCATGAGCCGTATCCTTTTAGCATTATGCAATGACGATGATGCCACAGTTCAGGCGCGCTATACTTTTGTTTATTGATGGAACGGTAATCAATGGCTAATTGTGGAGCATCCTCCGCTTATTTCTCGGTTAAGCTAAGCTACTTTGGCCGAGGTTGGAGTGCTCATCAGGCACCAAACAAGCTAGTAATTGAGCCTCCCATTCCTGATCAATTTCATCCGCTATAATCTCAATGCGACTTTCTAGCGCATCATCAAGTGTGATTTCCGTTAATTCATCGCTGGTGAGGTTATAACCATAAACGCCTGCTTGAGTAATAAAGACAGCTTTCATTCGCTCAACGGATAAACTTTGAAAAAATAAAACCAATTGGCTCTTGCAAAATACTCTTGATGACGCAAATCGCCAACCGGCACTGGTAAAACTTTCGCCTTGATTGATTGCTTTCATATAGCCAATTTTCGGTATCGGCAGATCAGAAAAATCTTGCTTAGCAGAAGACTGATGACTTGAATTAAGATGGCCACCTGACTTAGGACTGACTGAAAGACGCGTAGGCCCTGTTAAGGCATCAAGCGTTAACTGCCCATGCTGAGCAAACATGATCTCAGTTTTGTCTGAAGCATTTGCTTTTATATAGCGAACAAGCTGCGCTTTATCGTTTGCTTGATAAAGATCCTCTTTATTACCAACCACGACATCAGCGATAGCAATTTGCTGATTAAAAATATCATGACTAGTGTAACGTTTATCCGATAATTTTCGGGCGTCGACTAAAGTCATTATTTTTTCAATTGATAGTACATCGGCATAGTGTTCTGATGATAAAACTTGCATCACTTCAATGGGATGACCAAGTCCGGTGGGTTCAATCAATAGTCGATCGGGCTTTGCCCGCATAAGCAGTTGATTAAGCGCTATTTGCATCGGCAACCCTGAAGTACAACACATGCAACCTCCAGGTACTTCACGAATAAAAATACTTTCTGGTGAAGAGTCATGACTTTTAAAGAGCGCGCCATCAATTCCGACCTTGCCAAATTCATTGACAAGGATAGCCCAGCGTTGATCGTCCGGCTTCGATTTTAATAGATGCAAAATGGCTGAAGTTTTTCCTACACCCAAAAATCCTGTGATGATGTTTGTAGGAACTGCTTCAATTTTATTTGAAAGGTTTGGCATTACACGCTCATCAAACAATTAGGCAACTTAAAAGCAACGCTTACAAAAAGAAAAGATGTCAACATTAAGAATGGCAATCACAATCAGAGCGCTGACATAAGGCATGATTCCTAATATGACTTAGCGCAATAATGGTTGCACCAGACAATATAAGTACTTTTTCAACTAGTTCACCAAGAGCATCATGGCCAAGCAAAACGGCAGTCACCAATATGGCCAGGCCTACCGCACCGAGTATAAAAACAACAATATCTTTATGCTTTGTGCAACCCATAGTGAGTGCAAAAATACTGACGGGTAAAACAGCAAACAGCATTAGTAAATGCGCAGTTTCATCGTCAAAATAGATGGCCGCTAATGAAGGAAGCAGTAAAAAAATGAGTGGCATTGCTAAACAATGAACCGCGCAGATAAAAGAGAGGCTAATCGCTGCTTTATCTGCTAATGCTTGTACGCTAATCATAATTAATGTGTCCAAGAAGCCCTTACTGACTCTAGAGAACCTCGATAATAAAAAAAACAGTTACCAGCCTAAGAATTTGCAACACACTTAAGACCAAAGTATGTTATAAATGATACAACATATCAT
>MDSY01149828.1_pt1 | contig 19962 bp, 17 predicted proteins | sample 811131 | NCBI WGS metagenome assembly MDSY01 (sample SAMN05326643, study PRJNA326480) | marine metagenome | isolation source: seawater | place: Atlantic Ocean: South West | collected 2010
GAAATTCTCAATTATGCCGTTGTGTATGATAGCGAGCCTATCTGAAGCGCCTTTATGAGGGTGCGCGTTGATGTCGTTTGGCGGACCGTGAGTTGCCCAACGAGTATGACCCATTCCAATTGATCCGGTTGGGGTTAATTTTCCAATATGAGAAGTTAAATCTGCTACTTTGCCTTTTTTCTTGGACACCGTAAGGGCACCGTCCTTTTCAATTGTTGCAATACCTGCGCTGTCGTACCCCCTGTATTCAAGGCGCTTTAGACCCTCGATAACTATTGGGAAAGCTGGGTTTGGCCCAACATATGCAACAATTCCACACATAAAGCTAAATTATATCAGTGAGAACAAGTAAGCACAAGTCGGGCCCTATTCTCTTGAACATTTGTTCCTTTAAGAACAACGCCTTCTAGAGAAGTGCCTGGGAAAAGTGATGTTATATAGATGGAAGGGACATAATCTCCCGGAGGGAAATCTCCATATCCACCATAGTTGACATTGCGATTCAAAATGTGCTGAACAGTTTTAGTCAAGTTAAAATGATACTCATTTGTAGTTTTATCAAAAACTCCACCAACTCCAGTTGGACTGAATTGATCTGGAATGGGCTTAAGGCCACCATCACTATCTCTAAGACCAACACCAAGCAGAAGTGGCGCTTTATATCTAGTATCGTAATAACTCTCGTCAAGCGTTAAAATTAGTTCAGCCTTTAGAATTGCTGTTGCTTCACCAAGAGTACTATTTATTGAATCCAAATAAGGAAACTGTACAGAAGTAACTATTCCTCCACCGCTCATTACATATGCTAAATCATCTCCAGGAATATATGCGCTATCAGGATTGAAAGTATATAAGTCATCAAGATCGCTTACATAATCATTTGAAAACATGTTTATTCTTGAGCTTGTAGGACCAATCACATAATCATAATGAGTTGTGTCAGTGTCGTTGTGATAATGAATTCTCATAACACTTAAACCAGAACTAAGGTCAAACCCAGAAGCTCCATGACCTGACATAGAATTAACAACAATACCAGGAAAATACTCAAGCCAATTGTCATTTGAAGAGTATACGGCAGTGTCTAGTCCCAAAAGCGTTTGGGCTAAACTTAAATTCAGATTAATCTTTAATTCAGCCTCAGTGGAGTCGACTTCAGAAACAGCTTCTGAGATAGGTGTTATAGATAAAGATTCCTCAAAAGGGTTATTTAGGAATTCATGTTGAGTTTCAGGCTCAAAATTTGAATAGTAAATGGAGTCTAAACTCAATGGTGTTATAAGTTGTTTTACGATAACATAGTGATTTGAATACTCTCCATATGAGCTTCCAGTAAATCTTAGTTTTAAAGAAATACTATCTGCTATAGGGTTAGCCCCAAAATCAACATTTGTAGCGCTTAACCTTAATTGAGCGGCAAATCCAGCAGATGTTTTTCCAATTCTTGGATGGAAGATTCGCCCTAATACTCCAGAGCTGAATTGGTCGGTTCTTAAACTATCATCAATTACTGAAGTAATTTCAACGGTTAATGTGTCTGTAACCTCAAGAGTCAACAAATCTGAATCAGGCAGGTTTCCAAGTCCAATTGAAGAATCAGGCTTTTTACAACCAGTAAAAATTGCAAGGGCTAGTACTGATAGCCAAACAATGTTTTTTATCATGTTGTCGCTTCAGATTCGACCCCTAAAACCTGGTCGTAAAATGCGTTTATGTCGGCTAAATAGCCGTCATTTCCTGGGAAATCTAGAACAGGCACTCCAGAAGAATTAATTCTATCTAAAGTGTCAGAGTTGAGATCATCTGAACCAATAATTATGGCATCAGCGTGATCAATCCCAATAGCGTTCATATTGTCAAAGGTTGCCTTTTTGACAGTATTAGCGCTTTCTTCACTTATTCCATCAATTTCAAGTTTGTTCGACATTCTTTTATTCAGAGATCCTTTATACCCCTCGCCATAAATACTACAAACAACCTTGCTATTTGCAAAATATGGGTCGTTTGCGTAGTTCGTTTTTAGATAAACGGGCAATAGATTAGCCATCCATCCATGACAATGAATCACGTCTGGCGCCCAACCCAGCTTTCTAACAGTTTCTAGAACTCCTCTTACAAAGAATATTGATCTTACGTCTGTATCAGCAAACAACTTGTCGTTTGCATCATATAGAACGGCTTTACGCTTAAAGAGATCGTCGTTATCGATAAAGTAAACCTGCATTCTAGCTGTAGGAATAGAGGCAACTTTGATAATTAGCGGATGATCAACATCATCAATGCTGAGGTTCATCCCAGATAACCTGATAACCTCATGTAGCTGATGACGTCTTTCATTTATCTTGCCAAACCTCGGCATAAATACTCTAATTTCTCTACCCTTATCGTGGGCTCCTTGAGGAAGGAAACGAGATAGAGCACTCATTGGAGTCTCTGGAAGAAAAGGAACCATGTGTTGGGATACGTAAAGTATGCGTGCTTTGCTCATAAAGTTCTTTCTTCAGGTTAGTCGAATTGCAAATGTAGCTATTTTTACGCCCAAATACAAGGCCCGCCAAGCGTTTCAGGGCATTCGAGTTGCTAATAAATGAAAATAATTAATTCCACATCAGAGCTTCTACAATGGCGTAAAGAGCACTCTACAGGGGTTTTGGGCTTTGTCCCAACAATGGGCGCATTGCACGCTGGGCACGCTTCCTTGCTAAATCAAGCCCAAAAAGAATGCGATTGTGTGATTTTGAGCATTTTGGTAAATCCAACCCAATTTGGCGACCCCTCAGACTTAGAAAACTATCCCCAAACTCTTGAAAATGATGTGAAAATTGCTGAAAACGAGGGAGTTGATATTGTTTTTACCCCCTCGCCAGAAGATTTATATGGCGGCACTCCTTCAGCTAAAAGGTATAATTGGGGGTGTATTACATCGGATTTTGAGGGCGCATTTAGACCAGGACATTTTGATGGAGTAATTACAGTTGTAGACAAGCTTTTGACTGCTTCTAATCCCAACAAAGCTTTTTTTGGGGAGAAGGATCTACAGCAGGTTGCGGTGATTAGGCATCTTGCCAAGTTAAATCATAAAAATGTAGAGATTGTTTCTTGTGATTTAATTAGAGATAAAGCTGGTCTTGCGCTTAGCTCAAGGAATTCAAGGCTTTCAGAAGCAGGTCGTAAAAAGGCTCTTGAGCTTTCAAAGTCTCTTACTACTATTTTGAATTCTTCTAATAAATTAGACCAAACCCAAATAGAATTAACACGGCTCAATTCAATTAATGGGGTGGATTTAGAATACCTATCAGGTGTTAATGAAGATAGCTACAGTCAAAACGACGATGCTAGTTCTTGGACACATATTATTATTGCCGCAGTAGTTGATGGGGTGAGGCTAATTGATAACGTTAGATTGTAGAAGTTTGGTGGATATTTTAGAACTTTGCAGTTAAATAATTTAGTATGCTAGCTTACAGTTTGCTTTTAGCGCTCCCTGGAGGAACAGAAATTTTAGTTATTCTTGCGATTGTCCTTCTTCTTTTTGGTGGAAGAAAGATTCCAGAATTAATGCGCGGACTAGGGAAGGGGATGAAGGAATTTAAAGATGCCACTAAAGATGACGGTAACGACGATAAGGCTTCATCAAAAGACAAAGACGACAAGTGAGCCTGAGGCTTACAACCGCTCTATACGTTTTTTTACTAGGAATTTCTGTCTTTTCTCAAGCAGATTCCACAAAAGTTGATTCACTTTTTTCTTGGGAAGAGCAGTATCTCATTTGGTGTCAACAAAGCTCTTGCGTTAGTTCTGACACGTCGCTTTGGAATGGGATAGGAGAAACTTCATTAGAGCTCGACACAGCTATCATGAAGGAAAGGCTTAGTATTCTAGATCGAACTTCAGACCTCGACCTCAGATGGAACCCAGTTGCTCATACCCGTATTGCTTACTACGTTAAAAGACGTAAGCAGGGTATAGGCACAATGCTCGGTAGGGCACCTCAATATTTTCCGCTATTTGAAGAAATGCTAGATCGAGAAGGGCTACCACTAGAGCTTAAATATCTAACTGTAGTTGAAAGCGGACTTAATCCCGAAGCGAGATCTCACGCAGGTGCAAGAGGGCTTTGGCAATTTATGTACTACACCGCAAAAGCGGAAGGACTAAGAATAGACAGCTATATTGATGAAAGGAAGGATCCAAGAAGAGCAACCGAAGCAGCGTGTAAACATCTCAAAAGACTTTACAATAGATATGACGATTGGTATTTAGCTCTTGCAGCATATAATTCAGGTTCAGGCAACGTTAATAAGGCAATAAGAAGAAGCGGGAAAAAGAATTATTGGGAGGTTCGGCCTTTTCTTCCAAAAGAAACCAGGAATTACGTCCCAAACCTGCTTGCGGTAATTTATTTGATGGAATATCATGCTGAATATGGGATTACACCAATTGAGCCCCTGCCGGGATATGAGCGTATAGATACAGTAATGGTAGAGGGCCCGCTTAGATTTGATCAAATTGCAGAATTTACACCTATAACAGAATCTGAAATAGCCGCCTATAATCCAATTTTTAGAAAGAAAATAGTGCCGGGCCCTGGTGAGGTTTGGGCTTTAAACTTGCCAATTAGAGCGATACCCGCATTTATAGAAAACGAGGACCAAATGGCGTTATACAAACCCGAGCTAACTCCAGAAATTAGCTATGAACCTGAACCCGTTTACTACAGAGTACAATCGGGTGACGTTCTGGGCACTATTGCAAACAAGCACGGCGTTTCTGTTAAGCATCTTATGGAGTGGAATGGTCTTACAGGGACGACAATTAGAATTGGCCAAAAACTCATCATACACGGAGATCCAAGTAAACTATGATTTTAAAAACCCTTAGGCCTACAATAATTATTTTTCTAATGCTTATCACGGGTTGCTGGAGTCAAGACGGAGCACGATCGCCATTGCTAGGGACTGTCGGGCAAAGAGGAGAGGTGCTGGTGGTTTGTCCTGACGGTGTTTGGGCAGGCGAAGTTGGAGATTCATTGCGATCGGCATTGCAAAGGCCTTATCCGGTTTTGCCTCAAATGCAAATGGAGAATTATGAACCGATGTTTGATTTGGTCCATAAGCCGCTTGAGGATTTCAATAAGTTTTGGAAGCCTCACAGAAATGTTATAATTATTGATATAGCTGATAGAAAGGACACTAAAGAACCTTCATTTAAGTTTTACAAGGACAGAAACGCTAAAGGCCAAACCTACATCGAAGGAAAAGCGCGTACTCAGCACGAATTAGCCCTAATTATTTCTGACAGAGCCCTCGAAATGGAGAGTTATATCCATAAAAGAGAGGTTGCGAGATCGGCGGGGATTACTAGACTTTCAACTGATGATGCATTGGAGCGCGATGTTCTAGAGGCAACCGGTGTGAGCATAGCAATTCCAAAAGGCAGTTATGCAGTTGTAGTAGATTCAGTTTTTACTTGGCTTGACAGACAGCAAACCAGGCTCAAGGGAAGTAATAATCACGACGTTCAGCAGGGAATTTTTATACATTCTGAACCCTATACCGGGCCTGAACAGTTTGAACTTACGCAGATTTTGGATAGGAGGGATGAGGTTACGAGAGATAATGTTAGCGGCCCAACGGATGGCAGTTATATGTCGGTAGAAAGACGCCTTCAGCCAACATATGAGGAGATTACGCATGATGGTGTAATTGCAGCAGAGGTTAAAGGGCTTTGGAGGATGGAAAACGATTTTATGGGAGGACCTTTTTATAGCCTCACCATCTATCACGAAAAATCAGCGTCTTTAATTACAGTCGAGGGCTACACGTACGCACCTTATTTTGACAAAAGGGAGTATATGAGAGAAATAGAAGGAATAGTTAAAACGACTAAACTACTCAACTAAAAAGGCCTGACTGCTTAAGGCAACGCGACCATTCATCAGTACTGCTATATAGCTTCCAGAGGGCAGGTCTAAGATGTTAATTTGGGCATTTGAATCACCCTCACCTACGCTTTCTCTTTTCAAACATCTTCCAGCAACATCGTAAATTGATACTGCATCAACCTGAACATCAAACGACCAGCCCAAATCAATTTGTGAAGATGCCGGATTTGGGAAAATCGTCACATCTACATCCTCAGACATTTCTTCAAGCCCCAGCGAGATGTCTCCGTTAGCAAACGCATATTGACCCTTCCTTAAACTACTTACCTTAAAAGTTCCATTACCATTAAAGAGCGATCCAGCCTGCCATGTATAGTTGGGATATTGCTCCCAAGGAGAATCTGAGTTTGGCCTCCATGCAAGAAAAGCATTTTCCTCCGTCGCATTATAAATATCATAGTCCAAACCCTCTTCACTGCTTCCCACATAAGAGAATCTAGCGTCAAGTAAGAGCGCATCAGATCCTTCAATGCCATCTTCCCAAGTTCCATCCACAGTCCAAAAGTGGGTGCCACTTATTTCTTCTACATAAAAATCAAGCGGCTCTTGATCTGGAGCTGCCCAATGATGTTCAATTCGAACTAAAACACTATCCGTAACCTCGTCACAACCTAACCTCATATCTACCCACGGCAATGAGCTCAAGCCTGTGGGCTCAGTAATTGCAACAGTTACATCAAGTCGCCCCTGATTCAATCGACCATCAGCATTAAGGGCAATTAGCTCGAAAGGCTCCTCGTGTTCAATTGTAGCAACATCGTATTCTCCACTCACTCTTACTTCCTCAAAAGACGCCTCCCAATTTGAGTTCCAAGTGTAAATTTCAATAGGTTCATTATTGTGGAAGTTTTCGCAGGCTCTTAGTTTTTGGTTCATGAAAACCGTTGTTTGATATCCATTTGCCCGATCTCCAACAGTTAATGTAGAATCAATTACCCAAGTCGAAAAACCAGGCTGAAAAACCTGCGCATCAAAGAATGACTGAACATCCATGTCCGAATAATCCTCAAGAGCTTCGATAAACATATCGGGGTCCATGTATGAATCCCAATATTCTAAAAGCACTGCTTGGCAAGCGTTTCGGTACATTTCATCGCCTAGATATGCCCTTAAATTATGGTGAATTGACGCTCCTTTGTAGTAAGTATGTCGCCCGTAAATTTCTTCGTCTGGCATGGGAGAGAGCGCATGAAATCCATTATCCTGAATATGGCATTCTTCCAAAACATAAAGCTGGTTATCCTTTATAAAATCCACCATAGCGTCGTGACCGTCCTTCCATTCGGCAAAAAGAGTATTTGTGTATTCCGCCCCGCCTTCTTTAAGCCACATATGGTTGTGAATGTATGGAGCAGTAATATTTCCCCACCATTGATGGCCGAGCTCATGAGTTAATAGGTCGCTATTTGATGCCACTGTTTCCTCAATCATATATCTTGGATAAGCGATGTTGGTTGGGATTTCTAGAGCACCGTCAGTAGTCAGAACATACCCCACTCTTTCCCAGGAATAAGGCCCGTACCAGTATTCGCAAGCGTCTATTGCGTAACCGAGTTCTGAAAATTTATTGACCATTTGGTCGATGTCTTCTGGTTTTGCCGTTAGGCGCACAGGGATATCGCCGTACTCAGACGTGTAAACGTAGTTGCTGTCGACATAATTTGAAACTGCGAACGCTGCTTGGTGTGTTGTGATTGGATGGTCTAGCCAAAAGGACCTAACAATTGTATCTCCCCCTAAGTTTTCTTCTCCTAAAAACGTTCCTTGACAATGCGCTTTTCTTCCTCCAGAGGAAATAACATTCCATTTGTATTTAGCTCTTTCTACAAAGTTGTCAAAACAGGGGTGCCAAACCTTTCCAAAATTTGGCGGGATAGTAGTCAAGCCTATTCCCATGTGATAAACTGTGTTTGACGCCCAATAAACGCCACCCCAGTATGGATCTGAATCGGGGTGTCCAGTGTAATAAACCGTTATGAAATATCCTTCTCCTACCTCGAATGTCTCATCAAGTGCAGAGATTTTCAATTCTCCGTCAATGTGATTGAATTCTGCTACTCCGCCATTTATAAATACAGAATCAACGGTAAGATCTACAAGGTCAAATCGTATTGATTCAGCACCACTTTCTATTACATGTACCTCAATTCCACAGCACGCACTTAGAAACTGCTCGTTAAACTGTGTTACATCTAAAGTTATGTCGTAGTTAACGATATCAAACGTATCACTCCTAGCTATTGAGGGTTCCATATCGTAATTGTTCGCTACAACTTTATGTTGGTGAATATGTCCTGGAACATCCATGTATTTACAACCGATAGGACTATAGACACGCGGTTTGGAAGTGTATTCATTGAGATTTTTTATATGGGTTTGGCCTAAAGTGAATGAAAAGACACCCGATACAAGAAAAATCAGGAAAGCGAGAGTAATTCGTTGCATACGCACAAAGTACAACGGACATTTGCAGTATGAAAAATTTATCTGTTGCTAAGGGCTTGTTTGTTGAGATAGAATATGTTTTGACAGACTCTGGTCCCGACGGAGAGGTGCTAGAAGAATGCCCAGCGGAGCAAGCGTTTGGATTTAAGATGGGAGAAGGTGAAGTACTTGAAGCTTTTGAAAAAGCTCTTGTAGGCAAAACCAAAGGCGAGCCTTTCAGTTTTACAATTCCTTGTGCAGATGCATATGGCGAGCCAACTACTGATGCAATTCACTCACTTTCAAAAGAAATCTTTGAGATTGACGGCAAATTCGATTCTGAAAGAGTTAAACCAGGAGAGGTTATTCCGATGAAGGACGATGAAGGAAATGAGATGTTTGGAATTGTTCTCGACGTGAGTGACACAGAAGTAGAATTGGACTTTAACCATCCATTTGCAGATATAGACTTACATTTTGAGGGCACTATTTGCGACATCAGAGAGAAAGAATAAATGGGAAGAACTGAGATACAGGATTTGGGAGAATTTGGGCTAATCTCGAAGTTGACAGAGGGGCTCATGAAAAAGCAACCCTCCTCGTTATTAGGAGTTGGCGATGACGCAGCCGTGATAGACCCTTTGGGCAAGAAAGTTGTCGTTTCTACCGACCTTCTCGTCGAGAGCGTACATTTCGATCTCAGCTATGTGCCCTTGAAGCATTTGGGCTACAAGGCAGTAATTGTAAATCTCAGCGACATTTGCGCGATGAATGCCCTACCAACCCAAATCGTAGTTGGGCTCGGCGTTTCAAATAGATTTTCCGTAGAAGCCCTCGAGGAATTATACAGCGGAATGAAGTTGGCATGCGAGCTATACGATGTCGACTTAGTTGGCGGAGACACAACATCGTCACCCTCAGGATTAACGCTAAGCATTACGGCAATGGGGCTTGCAGATTCTGAAAAGATAGTATCTCGCAGTGGCGCCTCTGCTGGAGACTTACTTGTCGTTACTGGTGATTTGGGCTCAGCGTACATGGGCCTTCAAATTCTTGAAAGAGAAAAGACAGTTTTTAAAGATGCACCAACTGCTCAGCCAGAGCTTGGCGATCACGCGTACATACTAGAGCGTCAATTAAAGCCAGAAGCCCGAACAGATATAGTTAGGGAGCTTTCTGACCTGGATGTTCTTCCGACGAGCATGATAGACCTAAGTGACGGTTTGGCCTCAGAATGCATGCACCTAATGGCTGCAAGTGGGCTGGGATTGAGAGTGTATGAAGATAAATTGCCTATCGACCCTAAAACCTACGATACGGCAAGGGAATTCAATCTGGATCCAACACTATGTATGCTAAGCGGGGGAGAGGATTATGAGCTTCTGTTCACAATTTCTACAAGTGATTATGAAAAACTGAAAGCTCACCCTAAGCTTTCGTTTGTTGGCCATATGACAGAAGATCCTAAGGAGAGAATTATGGTTACTAAGAGCGGTGTAGATGTAGAATTAAAGGCTCAAGGTTGGGACGGATTTAACAAAGGATAATGGCTGCCGACAAGAATCAACCAAATAGAATAACGGAGCTTTTCAGCATTGAATATCCGTTAATTCAGGGAGGAATGATTTGGTGTGCAGGCTGGGAACTTGCATCAGCTGTGAGCGAAGCAGGTGGATTGGGAATCATCGGTTCGGGCAGTATGTATCCCGAGATACTAAGGGAGCATATAACTAAATGCAAGAAGGCTACGAAAAAGCCTTTTGCAGTAAACCTCCCTCTACTTTATCCCGATATAGAACAGCACGTAGAGACAATTATTGAATTGGGAGTTCCCATTGTTTTTACAAGCGCGGGTTCGCCTAAAAAGTGGACATCTAAACTTAAATTGCATGGAATAATTGTGGTTCACGTTGTTAGTAGCGCTGTATTCGCAGTTAAATCTGAATCGGCAGGCGTTGATGCGGTTGTGTGTGAAGGATTTGAAGCGGGGGGACATAATGGTCGAGAGGAAACAACTACGATGTGCCTTATCCCATCAGTTGTACAATCTGTAAATATTCCAGTTATATCTGCCGGCGGTATATACGATGGAAAGTCTATGCTTGCAGCAATGGTTTTAGGCGCTGAAGGAGTTCAAATGGGATCTCGATTTGTAGCAACCGAAGAAAGTTCAGCACATATCGAATTCAAGAAAACGGTTGTAGAGCTAGGTGAGGGCGGCACGTCTTTAACCCTGAAAGAATTAACGCCTGTTAGGATGATTCACAATCATTTTTTCAGAAAAGTAATTGAAGCATACGAGGCAAAAGCTTCAAAAGAGGAGCTTGCTCAACTTCTTGGTAAGGGAAGGTCTAAGAAGGGAATGTTCGAGGGAAATCTTGACGAAGGAGAGCTTGAAATAGGACAAATTGCTTCAATGCTAACAGCAATTCAAACAGCAGGCGAAGTGGTTAGAGAAATAGTAAATCAGTACAAAGAGTCGGGCGGCACTAAACTTGGAAAGAGGTTTGAGTTTTAAAAAGCTTAAGCCTAATTGAAGTGATCTACTACGTTTTGTGCGGCCTTAGAGTTTATGACTTTTTTAAGATCATCTAAGCTTGCTTCAGACACGCCTTTAATCGATCCAAATGTGTCGAGCAACTTTTCGCGACTTGCCTCTCCAATTCCACTAATTCCGTCAAGTTCAGATTCTAAAGCCCCCTTACTACGTTTTTTTTTGTGATGGTTTAAGGAAAACCGATGAGCCTCATTCCTCATTTGTTGTATGATTTTGAGCGTTTGAGATCTTTTGTCTAAGTAAAGCGGAGTAGAATCTCCTGGGAAGAACAATTCCTCCAGCCTTTTTGCAATTCCTACAACTTTAATCTCTCTTTCAAGCCCTAATTCTTCCAATGCTTCCATAGCGTGTGAAATTTGTCCTTTTCCACCATCAATTATGAGCAATTGAGGCAAAGATTCACCCTCTTCAGCTAACCTTCTATACCTCCTGTAAACAGCCTCCTTCATACTTGCAAAATCATCAGGCCCCACGACTGATTTAATATTAAAATTTCGGTAATCTCTCTTTGCAGGCTTGCCGTTACGAAATATAACACAAGCTGAAGTAGGATTAGTTCCTTGAATATTAGAGTTGTCAAAACACTCAATATGCCTTGGCTCTTCCTTCAAGCCCAAATCTCTTTTCATTGTTTTCATCAACCTGATAGTTGCAGCTTCAGGATCGACCTGTTCCTGTTGTTTATGCTTGTCCTTCATAAAGAAGTGCGCATTTTTCAACGACATTTCTATAAGCCTCTTTTTATCGCCCTTCTGCGGAACACTTGCCTTCAAGCCCTTCTCTACACTGACCTTAAAAGGGACAAATAACTCCTTACTTCTGCTTTTAAAAACCCCCCTTATAAGCGGGATGGCGGATTCTAGAATTTCCTTTTCACTCTCGACAAGTTGCTTTTTTATTTCAAAGGTTTGGCCTTTCACAATAGACCCAGAAACAATATTCATGCAATTCACATATGCAGTGGAAGCATCTGTTACAATTGAAAAAACATCTACATTGGTTATGGTAGGATGCACAACAGTGCTTTTTGCTTGGTATTTCTCAAGCGAACGGAGTCTTGATTTTATTAGATCAGCTTTTTCAAAAGCCAAACCACTAGCAGCAAGGCTCATTTCCTCCTTCAACTTTTCTTTTACCTCACCAAGATTCCCTTTCAGAATGTGTCTGATGGAATCTATGCTCCTTTCATACTCGTCTTTACTTTGTTTATCTACACACGGCCCCAAACAATTTCCAACGTGATATTCAAGACAAACCCTAAACTTTCCGCTTTGTATGTTTTTGTCTGAAAGCTTGAGAGAACAAGACCTTATAGGATAAAGTTTTTTACATAAATCGAGCACAGTATACATACTCTTAACGCTTGTAAATGGCCCAAAATATTCTCCTCCTCCCTTTGTGGTTTGGCGAGTAGAGACTACTCTAGGGAAGGGCTCATTTTTAATTACGATAAAAGGAAATGTCTTATCGTCTTTAAGCAAAATGTTGTAGGTGGGCTTATGCTTTTTAATAAGAGTGTTTTCAAGTAGTAATGCATCTTGTTCAGTATGCGTAACTATCCACTCGATGTCTGCTATTTTTTTGACTAAAACCTTTGTTTTTCTGTTGTCGTAAATTTTTCTGTTGAAATAACTGCTTACTCTTTTCTTAAGATTTTTGGCTTTTCCAACGTAGATCAACTTTCCCTCTGAATTATAATGCTTGTACACGCCAGGCTCTTCTGGCAAGCGTTTTAGCAGATTCGATATATGTTCAGAGGGCTTCACAACTATCAAAGATAGCTACCTTTGGAGGATGGATTTTGTAACCGGCGGAACAGGAATAGTAGGGCGAGAACTTCTATACCAATTACTTTCAAGGGGAAGAGAAGTAAAGGCACTTATAAGGCCAAACTCTGATATTGAAGGCACAGAATCACAAATAATTTCTCGCGGAGCGTCTATTGAAAATTTAACATGGGTAAAAGGTGATACAAGAGATTACGAGGGAATTTTAGAAGCTCTCGAAGGTTGCACTCGTGTATTTCATTTGGCAGCTCTAGTTAGCTTTCATCCTTCAGCTGAACCCAAACTTCTAGAAATAAATCGCGACGGAACGGCTAACATTGTAAACGCAATGCTTGAAAAAGGGGTGCTAGACTTGATTTATATGAGCTCTGTGGCTGCTCTAGGCCACTCTTTAAACGAGCCTATTACTGAAAACACAGAATTTGAAGAGAGTCCTCTAGTAACAGGATATTCAAGGAGTAAATATCTTTCAGAACTTGAGGTTTGGAGAGGTCAAGAAGAAGGCTTAAACGTTTTAATCTTAAACCCATCAATCATAATAGGTGAGGGGGATTTCTCAAGATCCTCGGGAGAATTGTTTTCTCAATCAGCACAAGGTGTCCCAGTGTATCCTGCTGGAAAAAACGGTTTTGTTTCAGCTAGAGACGTTGCACTTATTAGCGTAGAATTAGCCAATTCAGGGACTAGGGGAGAGAGGTTTATTTTAAATGCTGAAAATTTGAGCTATAAAGATGCCATGACTTTGATATCTCATTCAGTTGGGGCCAAGCCACCATCAAAAGTTGTAAAAAACTGGATGATAAACATGGTAGTGTTTGCTTTTAAGGCCAGAGAAATTTTCACCGGCAGAAAGTCTATTGCAAATAAAACTAGCATGCTTCTTTCTCAATTATACACAGAATTTGATGGCACTAAAGTTCAAAGATTTTTGCAAGACTTTCAATACGAAAGTGTAAATGAAGCAATTGAAAGAACAGGAAAAGCCTATTTAGAACTTTCTTGATTGTTAACGGACTTTTCCATTGAGATAATTTTCTCTGTCACTTCTTGTAACACGCCCTTCATAGCAGCAGGTTGTTCCCACCACCAAGTATGAGAGGCTTCAAACTGTTCTTGAGTAATTCCATGCTTTTCAAAAACATAAGCGTAGTTGCCTTCTAGTTCAAGCTTTTCATTTTTATTTATGTAAACATTCGATTTATACGAAGCTTCAACTAAGTAAACGTCTGTCATTACGTCAACAAATTCAGGCTTACTCAAAACACCCGAATCTTCAGGTGGCACAGACCGAGACCAATCCCTTGGGTCGGAATTGCATGAAAACAAAACCGCGGAGATTAGTACCGTTTTAACGATTAAACTCAAGCCTTTCTCCAGCATGGTTTCCATTTTCAGTTAATACTCTAACTCCATCCCAAACCTTGACTCCATTTACCCAAGTTCCTGTAACGTGTGACTTAAACTCATGCCCAGTAAACGGAGACCATCCGCATTTGTAGAGGATGTTATCTCCAGTAACTGTCCAGTTAGCATCTGGGTTTACAAGAACTAAATCAGCCTTATATCCTTCTCGGATATATCCACGGTCCTTTATGTCAAACAATTCTGCTACTCTGTGGCACATAAGGTCAATTACCGTCTCTACAGGAATTACCCCTCGATGAACTAAATCTAGCATAGCTGGCAAGCCATGTTGAATTAGAGGGCCTCCTGAAGGAGCATTGAAATATGAGCGGCTCTTCTCTTCAACCGTATGCGGAGCGTGATCAGTTGCAATAACATCAATTCTCCCATCTAATAAAGCTGCTCTAATTGCGTCTCTATCAGATTCTAATTTTACTGCTGGATTCCACTTTATATAAGTCCCTTTATCAGCATAATCAGCATCAGTAAACCAAATATGGTGAATACACGCTTCTGAAGTAATACTCTTGTCCTTAAGTGGCTTATTTCCATCAAAAAGACTAAGCTCCCTTTCAGTTGAAATGTGTAAAATGTGAAGTCTAGCACCGTGTTTTGTAGCCAACTCTGCAGCTTTTGATGAACTTTGATAACACGCCTCTGCAGACCTTATCAGATGATGCTGATCCATAGGAACGTTTTCTCCCCACCTCTGTTTCGCTGCAGCCATATTTGCCCTAACAATGGCTTCCTCTTCACAATGCGTAGCAACAATTGTAGGACTTTCTCTAAAGATTCCCTCTAAAACCTTTTCTTCATCTACGAGCATATCACCAGTTGACGAACCCATAAACACCTTGACTCCGCACACCCTTTTTGGGTCAGTTTTAAGAACCTCATCTAGATTGTTATTAGAAGCGCCCATAAAAAAACTGTAATTCACGGCACTTACTTCAGCAGCGCGTTCATATTTATCTTCTAGCAACCTTTGTGTAAATGCTTGAGGAACAGTGTTGGGCATTTCCATAAAAGATGTAACACCACCTGCCGCTGCCGCTTTAGATTCTGAGCTTAAATCTGCTTTATGAGTAAGCCCCGGCTCTCTAAAATGCACTTGATCATCGATAACACCTGGCATAAGCCAAAATCCTTTGGCCTCAACAACTTCAGCACCATCAGAAGGAAGCCCCCTTCCAACCTTTGAAATCTTATCTCCAATAACGAGCACATCACCAACCGTAACACTACTTTCATTTACAATGTGAGCCTCTCGAAATAATATTGATTTTGACATTTTTCTACTTTAGAAATCTCATTTTTATAACACCTAAAAAGGCCTCGTTAAATATATCAAGGCTCATCTTAGATGTACCCAATACCCTATCACAAAAACTAATTGGTACTTCTGTGATTTTATAGCCTAATCTTTTTGCTCGGAATTTCATTTCAATTTGGAAAGCATATCCAATGAATCTAACATTATCTAAATCTATAGCTTCTAGCACCTCCCTTCGATATGCCACAAAACCAGCGGTACTGTCCTTGACTCCTAACCAAAGAATCATGTTTACATAAACTGATGCGCCTCTACTGATAAACCTTCGTATAAACGGCCAATTCACTACACCGCCACCTTTGACATATCGCGATCCGACAGTAACGCCAGTACCACCTTCAGCACATGGGACTCTCAATCTAACTAAATCATTTGGATCGTGTGAAAAATCACAGTCCATCTCAAAAATGTATTTATAATCTCTTTCTAAAGCCCACTTAAACCCTGCGATATAAGCTGTGCCTAACCCCAGCTTTCCCTTTCTTTCAAGTATGTGAATGCGTTCAGAATGGCCTTTTGCAAAATCCTTAACAAGCTGTGCAGTACCATCAGGCGAACCGTCATCAACAATCAAGACATCGAAAGGAAACTCGAGCCCCATTACGGTCTCAAGCATTTTTACAACATTTTCCTTTTCGTTGTAAGTTGGTATAATAACGAGGCTGTCCTTCATTATGTAATCATTCTTAGAATACTTAGCTCTTGTTCGGTCAAATGTCTCCAACCACCTCTTGGAACGTCTTTTTTTGTTAAACACCCAAAAATTACTCTGTCAAGCTTAGTAACTCGATAACCAAAATGCTCAAAAATCCTCCTAACAATTCTGTTACGTCCAGAATGTATCTCAACTCCAATTTGCCTTGGATCATCTTTTACAAAACTCGCTTTGTCCACTCTAACAAACTTTTCATCAAGCACAAACCCATCTAACATTGCAAGAAGGTGCTCTTTTTTAACCTTTCCATATGTAGAGACATGGTATAAATTTCTCACTCCAACTTTAGGATTCGAAAGCCTTTTGGCCATTTCGCCATCGTTTGTAAGCAAAAGCAACCCTGTAGTGTCTTTATCTAATCGACCAACAGGATATACCCTCTCTTTACACGCACCTTTGATTAATTGCATTACTGTTTTTCTTCCTCCAGGATCATCTGCAGTTGCAAGAAAATTTTTGGGTTTATTTAAAAGTATATACCTCTTTGTTTCTGCCTTTATCGTGTCTCCATCAACCTGAACTTTGTCAGTAAGGTTAACACGATAACCCATTTCAGTAATCACTTCTCCATTAACGCTTACAACGCCTGCAGCAATAAGCACATCTGCCTCTCGCCTTGAGCATATCCCAGCTTGAGCAACAAACCTGTTGAGCCTCATAGGAGCATTAGAATCAGCTACAGGTTTAAGCTTAGCAGGAGGTTTTCTCTTTGATGAATAGCTTGGCTTATGCTCTTTTGTTTTTTTATGGGCTGCCTTAGCTTCTGGCCCCTTCTGATTTAGCTTTCTCCCAGAACTCTTGAGCTTAGGGACAAAGGATTTAGATTCGGGCTTGGTTCTCCGGGCGCCTCCTCGGCGGCCTGAACCTTTTTGATTTTTCATTTTCTAATGATTCTGGGCACAAAGATAGTTAGATAAGAAAAGAGGTTGTGTCAATGGAGTCTTTAAGGGGCTCAACTTTAACGGAATTTTTATTTATTAAAACTCTAATTAGGTCAAACCTGAAAGAAGTCGCGTTAAATATCTGTGTTTTTATGAATGAATTTGCAGCGTAAATAAGCCGTCTAATTTGCCCATTTGATGGGACTACCTTGTTGTTTCGACTTGAAAGTGTTTTAACCTCAACAAAAACTAAACAACCGTCTTTCAGTGCAACTAAATCAATTTCACGCCTCCTTGCCCTAAAATTTGAGCAGAGAAGTTTATAGCCCAAATCTTTTAGATACTCTGCTGCCATTAATTCTCCTCGTTTTCCTACCTTAATCGTTGACTTCACGATATAAAAGTCAACTAAAAACGCACACCAAAATTTATAAGTTTACCTGTGCTTTATTCTAATTCAAACACGACGCTCATAAAGTTATCGCAGTTCAACCTCTGTTGTACCAATCACAACGGATTCTTCAAGTATTTCGATTCTATAAACCCCAGATCCTAACAAATCAGTCTCGTTAGATGTATAGAAAACACAAGCGTCAAGCCTGTCATTTGCGTAATCAATAGTTCTTTTAGCACTATACTCAACACCCACTTCAGCAATTAGAATAGTGCTATCAGGCGTTAAAATATTTAAGTAAAGGTTCTTGTCTCCAGGATCAGCAATTGGGTTTTCGAGAAGGGTAAAGCAAACCTTTATCATATCAGCTCTATCAGCCCTGGAAGTTTCTCTTTGCCTACCAGAAGACAACAATCTTATGCCTACCGCATTAATATCAGAGCACTGTAGCACTTTCCCTGCGGCAATTATCTCTTCCATGTTTTCTTGACGCTCTTCAAGCCTTTGGTTTCGGTCTTGAACTTCTTCAACCCTCTCCCTCATTGCAACATTTTCTTCAGTTAAAGCGACGTTTAGCTGATTTATTGAATCAATTGTAGCTATATAGCCCTTCATGATTGTTCGAAGAGTTTCGCTTTCCTTTTTGGCTTTCGCAAGAGCCCAATTTCCATTTTTCACTTTTTTTATCAGATCATCTACCTTATCTCTTTGAGCAGCTATTTCAGCTAGCATCATAGTGTTTTCAGTTTGAAGAGTATCGTATGAAAATCGCATTTTTTCTAGGTCAAAAACCACTTGCTCTTTAGAAATCTCAAGCTCTCCATATTCTCCTGTTAGCTTATTATATGCTTGGTTGTTTACGTAAAGTTTACCTGCAAGAAAAATGCAGATTACTGCTAAAACTGCTATTGCAATTTTGGGTAGGTTGTTTTTTGGTTCCATTTGAATAAAATTCTTTGCTAAGATGCGATTAGTTATCAATATTTAGGCCAAACTCTCCTTACGGATCTATCACAAAAAGCTTAAATCCTCGCTTCACGTCATCACCATAAATATTAACTAAATAAATGCCAGTACTTATTGATTCAATTTGGTAGTTGCGCGATTGACTTACGCCTAATTGAAGGTTTGGCTCATCGTACACAACTCTTCCAGAGAGATCGGAAATTGTCATGCTGCCGATTAATAGAGATGTTGATTGATTATAAATTGTAAAGGATCCGTATGATGGGTTTGGTCCTATAAAAACGTTATCAATATCAAAAGATTGCTCACAATTAAAGTCAATGCTTTCAAGTCCAAAAAATTCTTTTAACTGCTCTTCGATATGGCATGGACGGTCTTCGAGGAATCCTAGGATATCATCAAAAACGGCGCTTTCCCAATCTGTATAACTGCCCGGGAAACCCCAACGATCAATGTATTTATGCAGTTCAGGCTCGTAGATTGATTTTTTAGCAAGCGCCTTTTCTAGAGTTACATTTTTATCAAACTGAGTATTCAGAAGTTGAGTAAATCGCTCAACGAATTCGTCTTTAAAGGTTTGGTTTTTTAATAAAGTCCTAAATAAAAAAGTTCCATCTGGAGAGTTAGGCCATTCAACCCATTCCTCATTTGTACAATGATTAAACATGTTGTAATCATATCCATGATATCCCCAACCTACATCGTATAAAATCCACCTAAAAGGGATGTCTGTATCGCTAGGCTTCCAAATTTTTTGGTTGTTATCAGGCCAATCGTAATTAGCGAGGAACATCTCTGAAATAATATAGTCCAAATAGCTTTCCTTGCTTATCTGAGTCCACACATATTCATAATTTTCCTCATCTGTGATGTCGTTGTATTCAAGGAAATTTAATAAGGAATTATAATCGTAGGCGTTACCCTCAAATGGAGCCTTCCAAGTCGCTGCAGCTAATAGGTCAATGGAATCTTCGTGAACATTACCATCAGCGCTGATAAAGTATTTGTCTAGCCTTTCGCGTATCACATGAATTCCCCAATATTCCCCATTTAAAAATACAATCACCTCTTTCGAGCCCTGAATTTCGAATCCTAAACCCCTTGTGATTTCGCCTGCTATAACGTCTTTAAGCATGGATTCCCCCACGTCGCTCATGGGTGAGTAGAGAATGATTCTCTTATAAGCCTCATGCTCTTTCTGAGGCAGAAATGAATGGTTAAACCAACGCTTTCCGTATTCGTCCCTAGCGTATAACCTCAGAGATTTTTGAGGTGCTGAACGAGAAATTCCTCCATGTATTCTTACTCCAGCATCTTGTGTCACTTCCAAATTCCCATCAATACTGAAGTATTCAAAATGCACATCTCGCTCCCACTCTTCTCCTTTGAGATGGTAATTTCCTGTCCAAAGAGCGTTTTCCTCGTCCAATAAATCCCCAGGAACATAAATCCCAGATTCGTCGTCAAAAAAGTTTTCTGGAGCTGTAACAAGCGAAACTATTGGCATTGAGTATTTGCCCTCAATCTCCTCGTCAATGAAAAAGGTTCTCGTTTCTA
>MDSY01042354.1_pt1 | contig 19961 bp, 17 predicted proteins | sample 811131 | NCBI WGS metagenome assembly MDSY01 (sample SAMN05326643, study PRJNA326480) | marine metagenome | isolation source: seawater | place: Atlantic Ocean: South West | collected 2010
ATCGGCTTCGAAGCTAATTTCGGATAACGAGAATTAATTGAATTCTTCATATCAATTGAAAGTGGGATAATTGCTTCAGCATTTTTATAAATTACATACTCTAAAAAATATAAAATCTTCTGTAAAATTTTATTTCTTATTGCGCCAATGGCAATTACTGTTTCAGGCCAGATATCTCGAGCTTCAAATATATATGGTGTTTTATGAGTCCATTTTTTTATTAGTGCAGGAATTCCAATTGTAAGTGGCGTAGATGTTGCTAATATCAAGTCTCCTTTTAATGAAAGTAATTTAAAAGTTGAGAACCAGAGAAATTTCAGGAATGCCATTAAGCGTCGGAAATAGTTCATATTATTTGAATATGGCACATATATATAATGTATTGTTAAATCATCCTCTTTTATTATGGACCATCGCTTTTTAGTTTTGAATTTTATGTCAGATGAAGAGGTGATCATTTCAACTTCATGGCCTAAGTTTAAGAAACCACATGCCAGATCAAATGAACGTGTTCCACCAGACTCTCTTGGTAATTTAAAGTACTGATGAAGGTATATTATTTTCATGACACGAGCATAATATAGTCATAAAAAATATTTATAGAATGATTAAAAATTTATAATCTCCAGGTTGGTTCTTTAACAATATTTTTAACGTCTATGATTACGTTAGTGCTAGTTAGCAAACCTGCGTAATCATCACTAGAATACTTTTTAAATTGTTTATGGCTGACAGCTACAACTATTGCATCATATTTCTTTTTAGATTTTAATGGATCAGAAATCAAAGGATATTTTAGATTATTAAGATTTATATCTACCCAAGGGTCATATACATCAATGTTGGCACCAAAATCTTTAAGTTCTGAAATAATATCAGTTACTCTAGTATTTCTAGTGTCTGGACAATCCTCTTTAAAAGCTAAACCTAGAATTAATATCTCTGAATCTTTTATAAGCTTTCCTGCCTTTATTATCTCTTTGATAGTTTTATCAGCAACGTACTTACCCATGCCGCTATTAATCTGCCTAGCAGCTAAGATTAAATCTGGCTTGTATCCCATTTCTTTTGCTTTGAAACTTAAATAATATGGATCAACACCAATGCAGTGGCCTCCAACCAGGCCTGGAGATAGTTTAATAAAATTCCATTTTGTAGCAGCTGCTTCTATAACTTCATTTGTATCAATATTCATCTGATCAAATATAAGCGCTAGTTCATTGATTAAAGCAATATTTACATCTCTCTGAGTGTTCTCAATAACCTTAGAGGCTTCTGCAACTTCTATACTGGATGCTAAATGCGTGCCAGCAGTAATTATTTCTTTATAAAGCATATCAATATCTTGGGCGACTTCTGGGGTTGATCCTGAAGTGACTTTCAATATATTTTTAACCGTACGTTTTTTATCACCAGGATTAATTCGTTCTGGAGAATATCCACAGAAAAAATCTTTGTTAAAAATTAAACCAGAAGACTTTTCTAGCTCAGGAACGCATATATCTCTTGTAACACCTGGATAAACAGTAGACTCATAAATAACTATATCGTCTTTTTTTAAAACGCTTCCAACAGCTATAGACGATTTAATTAAAGGGGTTAAATCAGGTCGATTAGCATCATCAATCGGTGTGGGCACTGTGATTATAAAAATATTGCAATCTTTGATATCTTTGATGCTAGATGTATAACTTATATTATCTTTGACAGATTTTAATAATAATTCATCAATCTCATAAGTTTTATCAATTTCAGATTTTAAATCTTCAATGCGAGACTGATCAATATCATAGCCAATAACTTGAAATTTTTCTGCAAAAGCAACAGCCAAAGGTAATCCAACATACCCCAATCCTATTACAGATATTTTTTTACTTTTTAAATCCATTATAGCAAGACCATGTTTTAAATTTTTCTAATTTTATAGCTAAACTTAATTAAAATATAGTTAATATATATATTTGCAGCCCAAATAGCTTTAGATATTAAATATTAAATATTAACTTAAACTTTATTTGACATTGCTAGATAAATTAGAAAATCTTTATTTTAGAATAATTTTTTTATGATAAATTTTAAAATTGTATTGACGGTTAGGCTTAGAGTTACAAAAAAAGATCCAGCGTTACCAAAAAACTTTTTAAAAAATATAAACCTGTATTTAATATTGTTTGGCGATTTTATAGAAAAAAAACTTTGATATAGTTGCCTTGCGTTTATCATATTATGATTTTTTATGCCTGTTTGAGTATCATTTAATTTACAAATTGCATTTCTAATTATGTAAGATTTTATTCCATAAAAACGCTTGGCGCTTAAAGTAAAGTCATTATCCCCACCGTATTGGATTAGATTTTTATTAACATATTCAACTTTTCTTAAGACACTTCCACTCATCATTAGAAATCTTGCAGTACCCATGTCAATGGCTTTTTTATATTGTTTAAAGCCTTTTGGGTGCAAAGAAAGATATGGAAAAAAGGAAAGTACTTTTGATCCGCTAGATACCTCAATTCCATCTTGATTAAAAGTTCTTGGATGAAGTATCTGATATCTATTTTTTTGTAACTCTTCTTCCAGAATATCAAAGCAGTTTTTTTCTACCTTGACATCATTGTTTGCAAAAACAACGATATCTTCAGATTTTAATTTAAAATTATCATATAAGCATTTAATGCCTAGATTTATACAACCTACCCACCAGAGTTCTTTTTCGGTTGGGTATACTATTACATTTTTTTCATTTTTAAAAATATTTAAGGTTAGTTTCTTTGGATGATCATCTATCAATAAAACTAAATAATCTTTTTGTATACTATTACGTAACGAATGTAAAAAATTTTTAGTATCATCGATTCTTCCAAATGTCGGCACTATTAAATAAATCATTTTAGCTCCATTAACTTTTATAAATTAGACTAGAATTGTTAAAACTAATTCAATGCAGCATACATGCCCATAACAATAGTTAAACATAATAAAGCGATAAAACTTAATATTAAATAAATTTTATAGGAGAACCTATTAAGTATTATTCCAAATGATAAAATATAAGGAAATAGCATCATCATACCAAGTCTTTCATATTCCCAATTTAAACCACTTATTAAAAATGATAGTGAGATAAAACTAAAATAATATACACTTAAATTAAAAGGATTATCTAGCATATTTCTATATAAAAAAGTCAGAATTATATAAGCGAAACTTATTGATAAGAAAGCCCATCTAAAATCTCCTCCAATTATTCTTGATCCTGCATCACCTGAATATACCAACAAGCCAATGTATCTAAGAACAAAATTTGCAGAAAGCAATAGAATTAATCCAAATGAGAAATGTAATACAGCTTTTTTTCCATGAGATAGATTGCTAAAAAAATAATTCATTATAGTAGAAAAGGTAATGACTAAAGAAAGAAAAAGTCCACTCCTATGCATAAAAATTGCACAAATAGAAAAAAAAATCATCCAATAATAATTCTTACGTGAGTTAGCAGTAAGTGCCAAGAAAATAAAAGACATTGCTAAACCCTGCCTCATTGCATTACTTGTGGACATAATAATTGGCCATGTATGAATGGCTATAAGATATAGCGTTATAAAAAAAATTAATGAGTAACTATCTTTAAACTTAATATGTTCTCTTATTAGGAGACCTGAAGATAGAGCCAACATAAATGTTACTATTTGAACACCAATATGAACTTCATTAATAGTTAATGTTGCTATCCTGTAGCCAAGCTGATTAAAAAGCCCACCCCAGTTCAGGTTAGGTTTATAATATGATTCATAAAAATCAACACCATATCCATAGAACCCATAGCCAACAACCATTGCAAATACAAACGATATGTAGACTATCAAATAAGTAGATAAGTAATGGTATTGATTATTTTTTAACATTTTTTATGACGAATTAAATCAATCTTATATAAAGAACTCAAGATTTAAGAGAATACAAACTAATGGATTCATTTACTCCCAACTATCTCTAATATTATTATAGCTACTAAAAATATCTAATAATTTATTATAAAAATCTTCCTCATTCCAGCTTTCTAAAACTTTTTTACCTTTTATTATCTTATCTTTTACCATTTCACTATTATTTTGTATGGTCAAAATATTTTGAACTAGACTATTTGGATCTTTTAAGTCCATAAAAAATACCGCATCTCCAACTTGCTCTCTGAAAAATGGCGTATCTGAATAACATACTGGGGTTTCATAAGAGAATGCTTCAAGAGGGGGAATATTTGTTGGCCCTAGATAGGTAGGCATTACCAAAGCTAATGACTGTTCATATAAAAATGGGATTTCATCATTTGGAGCAAAGCCAATATAATGAATTAAATCATCAACACCAAATTCTTCTGCTTTTTGGAGTATATATTTTAAGTTTCCTTTATCAGAGCCAGAAAAAATTACGTCAATATCAAAGGATTTTTTTTCTCTTAGGATTTTTATAGCCTTTAGTATAAAAATATGATTCTTATGTGCCCAAAATTGTGCTGGATAAAATATATAGTCATTCTTTAGATCGTATTTCTGCTTTATATCAATATATTTACTTGGTTGGATTATTCTTATATTTGGTAAATATTTTAAGACTTCTACTCTATCTTTTTCTAAATTATATTTTTTAATAGCATATTGTTTGCTATAACTTGAATCAACAATTACCTTAATTGATTTTTTTAAACTTTTAATATAAAAAGATTCTCTAAGCTCAAATACCCTATCACCACTTACCTCTGGAAATTCTGGCATCTCTAAGTGCCCTAGATCCCATAGAGTAAATACATATGGAATGTTACTCAGCCCTTGAGATCTTAAATTTGGAGATAAAAAGTAAGCTAAGTCAATATTTTTTGATGACAACTGCTTTTCTATAGAGCTCAAGCCTAGACCAACTTTATTTAATATTTTGTAAAAAAAAATGTTTGGTAAACATAATCTGTGTAATTTTTGGAAAATATTTTCTTTCAAAATATTTATGTTTAAGTTTAAACTAGAATAATTTTTTGATATTTCTTTGCTTGAAGCAAAGTAATATAAAGAAATATCCTCATTATTATGATATTTTTTTAGTAAATCCATTACCATAAATTCATATTGATACCCGCCTCCAGATTCTATCCCTGAAGAGATAATTACAGCAATATTAAGCTTTTTAGTACTCATTTTTTAAATTCGCAAAGAACTCATTAATTTGACCTTAAAATTTTTCTTTTGCTTTAGTCATTGTGTTGTAAACATCAACACCTTTTAGCAACTCTCTTCCTTTAGCCTTGTTTAAAAAAGATAAATTGTTGTTTTTATCTCGTGATTCACGATATTTTGATTCGATGTAACCTTGCTCTAGAGTTACTGGCTTAACTACATCATTTAGTTTGTCATTCCTAACAAAATAGGCATTATTACCACCGCTATTGCAACCAATGAAAGAGTAGCCCTTTTCTTGAGCTAACTCATAAAGACTTTTTATGGAGCTGCCAAATAATAGATTGCTATAATGTAAATTACTTCTGATAAAATTTTCATCATACACAACAGAAAGAGGTCTATCTTTTCCAAAAATACCATTAAATTCTACGATTACAATAATAGGTTCAATAACATCAATTTCCTTCCATATATGATAGTCATTACCATCTATATCGATATGCAATAAACCAACTTCTCTCTGAAATTTTTGTTCTTCTATAAGATTGTTTATATTGTCTTTAGTAATAAATACTGCTTTGCAGGCTAAATCATATTTCCAATAATAATAAGAAGATTTTAAAATGTTGATATTTAATTCGCTTCCGTCCATAACAAATCCTGACCAGTTATCATTCATCATTAAAAATCTACTATTTGATTCGCTAAAATCCTCAACTCCAAATTCTATAAAAGTTTTATTTGGTATGTTTAAATTTTGAACTAGCCATTGAATAATGCCATCGTCACCAAACTGAGAAAAAATACTAAACTCAACATCTTTTAAAGACTGCACAGTAAATTCTTTATCTTTTATTTGGTTTGATAGAATTTTACCCATTAAAAGTTTTTGGCTTTCATTTTCAAATAAAGAATTACTATTAATTAAATTTCTAATCTTTCTTAAGACTCTTGTTAAATAATTTATCATATAATAACCTCATGCATAGCTATTGAAACTTGTTTCATTTGATTTTCTGTTAATGCCAATCCACTTGGTATATAAAAGCCTCTGTTATAAAGTCTTTCACTATTTGGCAACTTGTTATCTAAAAAGAGCCCCATTTTATTAAAAACAGGTTGTTGATGCATCGGAAAGAAAAATGGTCTGGTGCCTATCTTATATTCACCTAATTCTTGCATAACTTGTTTAGCTGTTTTCTTGAAACTATCTTTTAATGTAATTGCATATACCCAATATATATTTTCACAATAATCTGTCGTAGCTATAGGTAAGTTTATAGAATCTATATCTTTTAGTAACTCATTATATGTATCGCCTATGAATCTTTTCTTATTTACCATGTCTTCGATTTGTTCTAATTGAGCCACACCAATTGCTGCTTGCATATTGGTCATACGATAGTTGTAACCAATTTCGTCGTGAATAAATCTATCTTTCGTAAAACATAAATTTCTTAAACTTTTAGCTCTGTCGTCGAGATTCTTATCATTTGTCAAAACCATTCCGCCTTCGCCTGAAGTTATATGTTTATTTGGATAAAAACTAAATGTACTCACATCTCCAAAAGTTCCACATTTTTTTCCTTTATATTCTTGACCTAACACCTCTGCAGCATCTTCTATAACTTTTAGATTATATTTTTTTGCAAGTAAAAGAACTGAATCAAGATCTACGCTTAATCCGTAAATATGAACAATCATAATAGCTTTAGTTCTAGATGATATTTTTGACTCTATGTCTTCAACTTTCATGTTAAAAGTTTGGTAATCACTATCAATAAGTACAGGTCTTATACCTCGAGTAACAAGCGATTGAGCACAAGATATTATCGTAAATGATGGCATAATAACCTCATCACCTTCATTTAACTTTAATGCCCCTACTGCTATATCAAGGGCGGCACTTCCATTTGAACAAGCTGTTGCGAAACTTCTATTTACATATGATGCCATTTCCTCTTCAAATTTTTTGACAAAATGCCCTTCGCTACTTATCCATCCCGTATCTATACATTCATTTAGATACTTTTTCTCATTGCCGTTAAACAAAGGAGTATTTACTGGAATTGGGGTCATTATTTTATCTCTAACTTCTCTTTTTTTACTGTATCGAATCTTATTTTATCCATCTCGCCAACATATGGGCCTTGTTTAACTTCTATAATCTCACTATCCTCGATCATTTCAAAACCATGTCCGCCATGAGCCAAAAGCACAATGTCACCTTTATTTAAAATTCTGCTCTCAAGGTACTTCATATTATCGTTATAAAAATCAACTCTTATTTTTCCTGACTTGATAATCAATACTTCCTGAGTAAAGTGCACATCCCTCTGAACAGAATTATGGACATGAGGAGGTATAACATAATCTTTAGGCCTATTCATGTAACCAAGCTGCTGTGAAAAATCACCTGGTGTAAAAAATTCTATCCCATCAGATTTATAGTTTGATCTTATGATTACTGATAAAAGTTTTTCATTATTTATTATTCTTTCGATCATATATCGCTCTTATATAAATTATATGAATTGTAGCTATTTATTATAAGGCTTTTAGATATTTTAGGTTAATTTAAAAAACTGCTGCTTAGATTATTAAATCTTTAAATTAGTTAATTTTTTATGTGAAATCCCATTTATTTTTATCAAAACTCTTGGGTTTTAAATGATTCGATATTGCTTCCACTAAAATTTATGGGGAACTTTTATCTAACTTTGGATAATACGCAGATATAAAATTTTCTCTTTTAGAAACAAACGAGTTTTTCCATTTATTCATGTCCTCTACTGAAGAAAAATTATTTTTAATAACAGAAATTAAGGTCGTTTTATCATATACATACTCTGCAGCTTCGCCATATACTTTGAATCTTTAATATTAATGCAAATGATTAGAAGGTTATTTTTTTTCAATTTATTTGCTATGAATGTTCAGCCATTTTTTTAAAGTTACTATTTGTTTTAAGCAAATCGTTAAAGGTTCCTTTATCAACAACTTGTCCATTTTCAATAAAGAATATTTGATCACATTTTTGAACAGTCTTAAGGCGATGGGCAATTAAAATTATTGTCTTAAGCCCTTTAAAATTTTGTATTGCTTGCATAATCATTTTTTCAGTTACGCCATCAAGCGAACTAGTTGCCTCGTCAAATACAAGAACTTCAGCTTTATGATAAAGGGCTCTTGCAATACCTATACGTTGTCTTTGTCCTCCTGAAAGCTTAACTCCTCTCTCACCAACTAAAGTATCAATCCCATATTCAAGACCTTGAACTAATTCATAAAGATGAGCCTGTTTTAAGGCTTGAAAAACCTGTTTTTGATTAATATCATTTTTAGGTATTCCAAATGCTATATTTTCAGCAATTGTTCCATCTGACAGGAAGATACTTTGAGCAACAAAACCAATAGTATTTTGCCATTGTCTGATATTCTCATCATTGATTACTATATTATCAACTTTCAGATTGCCATTATTTGGCTCAATCAAACCCATTAAAATATCAATGATTGTTGATTTACCAGAGCCAGATGATCCAACAATACCAACAACATTATTTGCTGGTATCAACATATTTAAAGACTTAATTACTGCTTTTTCTTTTTCAGGATAAGTGAAAGTTATGTTTTCTAACGATATCTCATCTTTGGGAATTAAATATTCATGTTTTGTATTATTTAGATTAATTTTCTTTTGCATTGCGCTCTCAAGGTCTTTCTCGATTGATTCAAGCGCGGCAATATTACCTTTTATATTTGCAGTACTATTATAAACTTGTTGAAATGCTGGCAATAATTTTATACATGCAAGTGCGTAGACAGAAACTATGGGAAGAATCTTACTGAGATCGCTTTGATAGTTATTCATTAAGTATAATAAAAGCCCAATTATTGAGCCAAATGCAACTAGTTCCATAAAATAACGAGGGACCAAGCTCAAAGTAACATTATTTCCCATGCTATAAGCAAGTTTTTGGCCAGACTGATGAAAGCGATTTATAAAATCATTATCTCTTCCTAAAAGTAATATATCTTTTATTCCACCAAAGCCTTCATTCATTAGGCTAAAGCGCTGCTCAGTTACATGAGATATACTTTTTCCATTATGGAGTAAGCGAGCTCTAACGACAGCATAAAGAATAAAATAAGCCGTTCCAAAAAATAACGAGCCAACTATAGCGACTAATGGATCATAAATAAAAATAGCAACAACCATAATTATTATGAGTCCTATCTTTGAATTCATTAATAAAAGTGGGGTAAGAATATTGTTTGTTACTCGTAAAGTCTCATTAGCAATTTGTTTGGTTAATTTTGCGCTACTTCCTGATGCATGAAATAGCCAATTTTGTTTAAGATAATAAGTGTAAAGCTTATCTGCGATTTCTGATCCTACTACATTTGCAAACATTGAAAGCCTCCATGCAGTGATCATTGAAATTATTGCACAAACAGCAAGCACTATTAGTACGCCAATTCCTAAAAGAAATATAAATTCTTCCTCAGTTGCTATGCCTGAAGCTTGGTATACTTGAGAGATAAAATTATCTTGTTGGAGCTGGCTTATATCACCAACCAAGCTCATAAAAGGTATAATCGATGCAATGCCAATAACTTCAGCAAATCCCATTAGAATTACTAAAATTTGAAGTACATAAAACTTTTTACGTTGCTCGCTATCAAGAAATGTAAAAAGTTTTAAAATTAGTTTAAACATTTTTTAAATACCATTCATATGTTTTAGCAAGTCCGTCTTTAAGGTTTATCTTGTTGTTCCAGCCCATATGAGATAAACGAGATACATCTATTAACTTTCTTGGAGAACCATCTGGTTTTGATGAATCAAAAGATATGCTACCTTTAAAGCCTGTTGTTTTTTTCATTATCTCTGCTAACTCATTAATGGATATATCAATACCTGTGCCAACATTAATATGAGAAAGCATAGGTTCTGTATTTGCCTCATAAATTTTTTTATCTAATTCTAATACAAACAAAGAAGCTTCGGCCATATCATCTACACAAAGAAACTCCCGCTTTGCTTTACCAGATCCCCATACCTTTAAATCTGGTAAATTATTAATTTTTGCCTCATGAAAGCGAAGCATTAAACCTGGTATTACATGAGAATTTTCAGGATGGAAATTATCATTAATTCCGTATAAATTTGTTGGCATAACTGAGCGAAAATCTGTGTTATGTTGTCGATTATATGATTCGCAAAGCTTAATTCCAGCAATTTTGGCTACAGCATAAGGCTCATTAGTTGCTTCCAAGGCGCCTGTAAGTAAAGCATCTTCAGCCATTGGTTGTGGAGCTAGTTTGGGATAAATACACGTACTACCCAAAAAAAGTAATCTCTTTACATTGCTTAAGTATGAGGACTTAATTACATTGGCTTCAATCATTAGGTTTATGTAAATAAAGTCTGCTGGATATACATTATTTGAGTGAATGCCTCCAACTTTTCCAGCTGCAAGAATTACATAGTCAGGTTTTTCTTTAAAAAAGAAAGTTTCTACATTTAATTGGTTTGTGAGATCTAATTCAGCACGAGTACGCGTAATTAAGTTGTTAAAGCCTCTAGATTTTAATTGTCTAATAATTGCTGAACCAACCATGCCCTTATGGCCGGCTACATAGATTTTATCATTTAGGTTCATTACAAAAAATTTATATATTAATCTTATTAAAAATTAAAGGTCGTGTTCTCTTAATAAAAATTCTTGCTTTGCAGCCTTTACATCACTTTCCATCATTTCATTTACCATTTCTTCAAGAGTAATTTTTGGCACCCAGTTTAACTTTTCTTTTGCTTTTTTTGGATCTCCCAAAAGTGTTTCAACTTCTGCCGGTCTAAAATAACGAGGATCTATAGCGACAATCAATTCCCCTGAATCTGAGTCATACCCTTTTTCATCCAAACCTTGACCCTCCCATCTAATTGTTTTATCAAAATAACCCCAGGCAAGATTAATGAATTCTCTGACTGTATACTGAACACCTGTTGCGATAACAAAATCTTCAGGTGTGTCTTGTTGTAACATTAACCATTGCATTTCAACATAGTCTTTTGCATGACCCCAATCTCTTAGCGCATCCAGATTTCCCATGTAAAGACATTTTTCTAATCCTTGAGATATTTTTGCTAGAGCTCTTGTAACTTTTCTTGTTACAAATGTTTCTCCACGCCTTGGCGATTCATGATTAAATAAAATTCCATTACAAGCATACATGCCATATGCTTCACGATAATTAACTGTTATCCAGTATGCATATAACTTTGCAACTGCATAAGGAGACCTAGGGTAGAATGGTGTTGTCTCTTTTTGAGGTATTTCCTGAACTAAACCATACAATTCAGAAGTTGAAGCTTGATAGAAACGAGTTTTCTTTTCTAAGTTAAGAAGTCTAATAGACTCCAATAATCTTAAAGCGCCCAATGCATCAACTTCAGTAGTATATTCTGGAGATTCGAATGAAACAGCTACATGTGATTGAGCACCAAGATTGTATACTTCGTCTGGTTGAACCTCTTGTAAGATTCGCGTTACATTTGAAGAATCAGTTAAGTCACCATAATGAAGAATAAAATTAATATCATCTTGATGAGGATCTTGATATATATGATCAACACGTTGCGTATTTATAGAAGAAGATCTGCGTTTAATTCCATGGACTTCATAATCTTTTTTTAGTAAAAACTCAGCTAAGTAAGATCCATCTTGTCCTGTTATGCCTGTAATAAGTGCTTTTTTTTTCATATTATATAATTTATGTCTTATCAATAATGTACTTTTTCTTGTTTATAATTAAATTTTCTTAAAAGTATATTCTCTCAAGATAACAATGAATACTCCAAGAAACCCACTAATAATAGTACCCAAAATAGTAATCATAGCGCGACTAGGTTCTGATTTTCTCTCCATAACAGCTGGAGGGTCCAAGTACTCAAAAACATAAAATTTTCCTGCCTCTATAAGAGCGAGTTGTTGTGTTTTTTTTTGAATTAATTGAGCTATAACTTGTTTAATTTCGGTAAAGTTTGTTTGAGCTATTTGTTGGTTTAAATAAGTGATAGATGTTTTTGCCTCTGCTTTATCTTTTTTTCTGTAAAAGTCATTTAATTGATCTATAACAATTTCAGCCCATTCCTTCGCAATATATGGGGATTGATGTTTAATGCCAATAATAATAAAACCAGTTTCTAAATCAGAAGAAAAAACTAGGTTATTTGCAAGAAATACTCTATAAGCATTCTGAGGTGATTGTGCTGACATTTTATTATTAGAATTCATAATCCAAGATTTTGATTCTTCATTATAAATATCTTTGTCATAAGTAATTCTATTAATATTAGGATCCCATGACTCTATAGCTAATAGATCGGGAAGAAAAATATTTGGTAATATATTTTCAGTAAAAAAACTAAGAGTGCTTATTTTTTTTAAAGCTTTTGCAGCATTAGAATCGTTATCAGAAGAGGATAGATTAATACCTGCAAGATTAGCAATACCACTATAACCGCCAAGTGATTGATTTATGCCACCTGAGGTTTCAATTGGACTAAGAAGTGCATTTGACTGATATATATTCGGCAAAGAAAGACTATATAAAATTGTAAGTAATGAAAAAATGCTTGTTATTGGTAAAATGATCCACTTACCCTGCCAAAGAATTTTAAATATTTCTTTAAAATCTATTTCATCAATATTGTTATTACTATGTCCAGTTTCCATAAAAGCTATTGTATATTTTTTTTAACTAAGATTGTTTCTTTAGATGAAGAAAAGTTCAATTATTGGGAGGGCTGCTTATTACTTTAAAGACATAAGTCCTTTAATAGTAATATTAATATTAATATTATGAAATAAAGTGGTACCCGGAGCCGGACTTGAACCGGCACGCCATTGCTGGCGAGGGATTTTAAGTCCCTTGTGTCTACCAATTCCACCACCCGGGCAATTTATGGTCTTAGAATTATATTATATTTTATGTAAAAATATTAATTTCTTTTTAGGCATTTCTAAACAAATAATTATAGTCATCGATTTAAATCATTACTTTTCTGCAATTGCAATCAAAGTATCTGTTGCATCAATATTGTTAAGTGCTTCTTGATATGCATTCTTTAGCTGGTCTGTTTCAAGATCCTTTAATTTACTTCTATGTCCTCCAGGGATCTTATCCTTAATCCATTGAATATGGTTTGCAATAGAAAATCTTTGAACCCCATATATATTAACATTTTTGTAGCCTGCTTCTATTAAAAATGCTTCTAAGGACTCTCTTGTATGAAGTATTAAGTGTTGAGACCATAAAGTGAAATCAATGAACTCCTTAACATTTAGCTCCTTTATTAAAAAGTCTCTAGCGTGAGGAACTTCTATAACAATTTTTCCTTTATTTGTTAATTTATTTCTAATTGAATCCAGATGATGTATCGGATCTTCAAGATGTTCCAATACATGAAACAGAAAACAAGTATCTAAATTATCTGAAATATCGTTAATAGTATCTAAACATTTAATATCTCTATTGTTTAGTTCAAGAGCATAATCTTCTTGCAGCTCTATGCCATATGATGCTTTGGTATTATTTTTAGTGTCTATAAGAAAAGTTCCAGCTCCGCAGCCAAAATCACAAATAACCTTATTTTCATAAAATTCTTTAAAGTCATTTACCCTTCTATTACAGTCTGCTATATCTTCAAGTGATTCTGAAGATGATGTAGCCTGATGCTCGCGATATTTTCCATCTCTGTAAACATGATCACCAATAAAAAAATCATCGATGTAAATAAGATCAGATGATGAATCTTTATAGACTTTAAGTTGCTTAATATCTCTTGTTGAATTTGAAAGAACCTTCTTAGTTTCATTCGACGTTAGATTCATTGACTCTAACAAATTAAAAATTTTTGTCATACTGTGGTTCGTTTTAAGTTAGTTAATCGTCAAGTATATATATGATTAGATTAGTTGTATATTGATCTGAGTGGGTTTAAAAAATAGCCCTCATTCCTCCATCAAGACTGCAGAAACTTTATCCAGTAAGTTTACTTAGTTTGGAAATATGGCTCTAAGAATTCTAAAGCCTCCCAAAAAGCAGCTCCTCCATTTTTATGACCTTGCCATATTTCAGGTATAAACGGCACATCTTTACACTTATTCCCCAAAATTTTACCTAGATCTTCAAAATCAACATCACCATTGCCAATTTGAACACCCTCTCCATCTGATCCAACTGCGTCTACGATGTGAAGATAATTGATGTGTTTACTGATTTTGGAGACGAATTCAATTATATCCCATCCATAATAACTGCATGCCATCATTGAATGAGATACATCCAAGCAAACTTCAAAGCCTGTATCTTCACAAAACTTAACTATTTCATCTGGATCTACAAATAAATTGTGAAAGCTTTGTCCGCCAAAATGCCATGGGAATGGCGGCATTGTTTGAATCGCCACTCGAACTTGGCTTAAATCAACCTGAGAAAACGAATCTTTTAGAATTTCATACTTTGTATCTTTCTCATCTTTTGAAATAAAGTTATCAGTATTCCAGCCACCAGCATTAATTACTAAGATAGGAGATTCTTTTTGATCAAAATTTTCTGAAATTGTCTTTGCGTGCTTAATTACTCTTTTTAAGTGTTTTATAGAAATTTTTCTATACGACTCATCAAGAGAGCATAAATCAAGAATATGATCATTTTCAAACAATTCGGGCGCATGAATTGAAAAGCCTATGGTGCTATTTTTAATATAATCAGAGGGTTGTTCGTTCAGATCTTGATAAGATAAATGAAATTCAACAAAATCTAAATTAATTCCATCTGAAATTTTATTAAAATCATGATACCTCACAGGCACTCCAAAAGGACGATCAAATGAATAGTCTCTTTTAATTATTGGTTTACTGTTAAGATCTGAATTAAAGAAGAAATCTCCTTCTGGAATATCTCTAATGGCTTTCTTTCCAATTATCTCATTAATCTTATTGGGCTGAAGGCCGTTACCCGGACTTTTGATGACAATCATGTCTCTACTAATCTGCTCACCTTTCTTTATATCTTTATTTGATACTAAGCTTTTTGCAAGGACCTCTCTGTTAAGGAGTTCTCCCTGTGATATTTCTCTTGGTTTATTAACACCCATAGATTCCTCTATTTCCTTAATATGCTTAACCATTTTCTTAAATTCGTCAGGTGTTAGACTTACTTTATGATCATTACCTTCTTGAGATTTATCTAATGTTATATGCTTCTCTATAACTTTAGCACCAAGCGATATAGCAGCCAGAGGTACAACAAAACCCCTCTCATGACCTGAATAGCCAACAAATGAATCAGTTAATTTTTTTAATTCATTAAGATAGTTTAAATTTATGTCTTTAAATGGTGTTGGGTAAGTAGAGTTACAATGCAAATAAATAACTTCAGCCCCTATTTTTTTTAAAAACCTAGATGAATCTGAGATTTCTGATTGTGATGACATGCCTGTTGAGCATATTAATGGTTTATGGGTTTTACTTGCAGCTTCTAGTAATTCGTAGTTAGTAAAGTCTGCTGAAGCAATTTTAAATCCCTCTACACCATATTTATCAAGCTTATCAAGACTTTCTATATCCCAAGGTGTGCATAAAGGCATCAATCCTTTACCTTTAGCGTAATCAAAAACTTCAAATAAGTCTTCATCACTTAATTGAAACTTGGAAAGAAGATCTAAAGTATATTGAGAGCCAAGGTCTGCAGAAACATCTACAGAATCACTATCATTCTTATAAAGATTTTCCATAGTTCTCATTTGAAATTTCACACAATCAACTCCAGCTTCTAGACATTCATCAACTAACTTCTTAGCAATATTTATATCCCCTTGATGATTATTACCTATTTCTGCAATAATAAATGCCGGACCTGAATTAGAAATAACCTTATTTCCTATTTTTATTTTAAATGATTTCGATTCAGCTACAGCCTTAAGGACTCCATCATTATTTACTAATGGAATAGTTTTTATTGAAGAATTAAATACTTTTTCTATATCCTCAGAAGGTGTGATTATATTCCTAGAAGTAAATTTATTATTCATCACTTTTAATAAATTCGTATTAAGGTTTGAATTTTCAGAAGATAAAAGCCACCTTCTAATATCTCCATCGGTGAGAACTCCATGTAGTATTTTTTTATCATCTACGATAAATAATATCTGCATTGCGGCATCGTCAAGCTTCTGAAGAGCGCTTCTAACATTTAATGATGAATTAATTAAATAATCATCTATATTTTTTTTAATAATCATAATTTAAAATTTTATTTAGCCTATATGAGATCCTATTATAGAAGCTAATTTATTAATTTGTGATTCTTCAAAAATTACTGGTATGTTCAAACAAATACTTCTAGTAAGTAGGTCACCAGTTTGGCTGTATTTTTTAATGATTTCTTCCTTCGAATCAAATGAACTTAAAATATGATCCCATGCACCTGCATAATGCCATTCAATTGCTTCAGGTAAGATTTTTGTTCCAAAACCTTCAGAAGTAAGAGCAGTTTCTAATGAGAGCGCTGCATTGGAATCTATCATTGAAAAGATTAATGTATCACCTTGGGCGCCGCCCTCGTCTGAAAATATCCTCATATTAATTCCAGGTATTTTAATTAACTGTGATTTTAAAATATCTTTATTCTTTTGAGCTGTTTGAAGAATATAATCTATCTTTCTGAGTTGAGCTATACCAACTGCAGCTGTTAACTCACTCATTCTATAATTAAGTCCTGGTATTCGTCTGGGGTCCTTTCCTCTGGGGACGTCAGGTATGTGCATGTGTCCATGATCAGAAAATTCAGCAATCTTTTCATATAGATCTTTACTATTTGTAATTACCATACCTCCCTCTCCAACATGAAGTGTCTTGCCTGCATCAAATGAAAAAGTTCCAATTTCTCCAAATGTTCCTAATTTTTTTCCTTTATATTCTGCACCTAATGATTGAGCCGCATCTTCTATTAAAATAACATTATTATTTTTACAAACTTCTATTAGCTCATCCATTTTAGGGGCTGCCCACATTGGCACCGATACTACAGCTTTAGTTTTTTCAGTTATTAATTCTTGAACTTCTGTTGGATTTAAACTATATGTTTCATCAATATTTGCTAAAACTGGTTTAGCTCCTAGAGCAACAATAGCCTCCACAGGGGCAACAAAAGTCCATGCGGTAGTGATGACTTCATCACCAGGCCCGATACCTAAAGCTGCAAGAGCTGAATGAATTGCAGCTGTTCCAGAAGAAACAGCATGAGCATATGAAACACCCATATAAGCAGCAAATTCTTTTTCTAACTGTCTTGTTTTATAATTATTAGCTCCATACCTATATAAGTTAACTTTTTCTCTTGAGAATAGTTCTTTAATTTCTTCAAGTTCCTCTGTACCTATTAATTCTGCTCCAGCCATTTTTCAATCCTCCATAAATTGACAATTTAAAACATCTAACGCTGATTTATCATCAAATAAAATTGGATTACCAGCAAATGATCCAGCTAAAGATGTTGCAACTTTTTTTGATAACTTGTTTAAGTCAGTTTTCTCATAACCAAATTCTTTTAGTTTTCTTATACCAATATTTTTATATAAATCATTAAAAATTGTAAAAAAGTCTTTTTCTGAAGATACATTTATATCATCAAAAATTTCTTTATATCCCTCATACCCATTATTACAATTCCATTTCATAACATCTTTTAAAAACATTCCTCCTGCCATACCATGTGGAATTTTATTCTTAACTCCAAAGTAATATGCAAAGCCATTAGTAGGGCCATCGCCAGCATTCATAAGAGCATATATTCCAAATATACTCCCAATTGAAATAAGATTTCTTGCTGAAGCATCGTTAAAATTTCCGTTAGTTAAAAAATTCCATGAGTTTTTGAATCCTATTCTAGAAAAAGCTCTAGATATTTCTGTTGATTTAACTGAACCAAAGCTATCAATACAGTGAACCAATGAATCAAGAGCTGAAGCAATTACAACACTTTTTGGGGCACTCATAGTAATTAATGGATCAATCAAGACCCTAATAGGAAAATTATTGCGACTATTAATTCCCAGCTTTCTTCCCTCATCTGTATCTATGAAGACTGCATTAAAGCTTACTTCACTTCCACTTCCTAAAACACTTGGAGCAGTAATATGAGGTAATGGTAAATTTAGATTTTCAGGAAAGCCTTTTAACTCGATGGGGTTTCGAGGATTAGTTGCAAGCAAACTTAAGCCTTTGCCAATATCTATAGTACTTCCACCTCCTAATGAGATGATACTGTCATATTTTATATATTTAATTTTTAGGCTGAGCTCAGTCAAAAAATTATATGTGGGCTCACCATTGATATCTATTGACAAGAAATTATCTTCATTTACAAATTTTTTACTTTTTTTATAAATTTCTTGAAAATAATCACTACTTTGAAGATTACTATCAAATAGAAATAAGGGATTACTTAAACCAAGTTTGGATACTTCATCTTCTAGATTTTTAAGAATACCTCCTTCAATTGTAATCTCAGATTTAAGAAAGAAATTAATAGGTTTTAGGCTCATAAAATATTTTTCTCCATAAAGAATTCAACTACCTGAATATCACTAACAATATCAATCTCATGATATTGCCAAGATTCCATTATATAACTGTCAATATCTCCTCCAAGTCTATTATTAAAAGATTCTAGTATTTCTGGTTTAAATAAATAGATAGAGCCATTTTCGACATAATTTTTGTTGAGCTCCTGTCTTCTACCTCTGTTCTTATAGTCAAAGTTTATGCTCGCCCAGCTTTCATCTTGTTTATGCCATAAAGTAAGATCCTCTAAGACAGATGATGAAAATAATGAATCAGAACTGCTCTGATAAAACTGATCTATGGCATTGTTTATATCATGCGGAAGCCTGAGTGGGGATGTTGCTTGAAGAAAAGTTATTAAACTAGGTTTTTTTTCTTTTACTATCGTTATTTCTTTTATAGCATGCTTTAGGGCCGACTCAGATGAACTCACTGAGTCTGACAGCTCATTAGGCCTTTGAATAATTTCAGCTCCCAATTCTAATGAAATATTTTTAATTTCATTATCATCTGTGGACACAAAAACATTATCAACTTTTGATCTTAAGGCCTGCTCAATAGTCCATTGTATTAAAGGTTTGCCAAGCAATGGATAAAGATTCTTTTTCTTGATTCCCTCAGAGCCTCCTCTAGCAGGGATAATGCAGCTATTCATGGTGGGATATTAACAGAATATGTCTAAAATTAATCAACTTTTTATTAGATTTATCATAAAAAATTAGGCTATATTTTTAGCACTTTTTTTAAAAAGAGATTTCTCGACATAATTAATATTAAGACTAATTGCTTTTTTTAAAGTAATTAAATGCGAATGTCTAAATGATGCTATATGAATAGTAAGATAATAAAAAATAAAATAAGCCAAAAAGATCTAAAAACACCAGTAATTAATAAACTCAATTAATGATTTAATATATGATTATAAATAAATTATACTCTTTTTAATGGAGGCTGAAGCCGGAATCGAACCGGCGTTAACGGCTTTGCAGGCCGCTGCATAACCACTCTGCCATCCAGCCAGATTAAACAGCTTGTATTGTATACATCTATATAAAAAAGTAAATTCTTAAGTTGTTTTTTTGTCATTCTTTAAATGTTTTTACTATATAATTGTTCTTTTTTTTAGGCTGGATGGCAGAGTGGTTATGCAGCG